>Ga0123341_1004284_pt1 | contig 12500 bp, 3 predicted proteins | sample Turbeapinknodule_FD_89959 | JGI IMG/M metagenome (GOLD analysis project Ga0123341, IMG submission 89959) | Root nodule microbial communities of legume samples collected from Mexico - Turtle bean Mexico pink nodule | ecosystem: Host-associated > Plants > Roots > Nodule | place: Mexico: Nepantla... | reverse complement strand
TATATTTCAAAATAAATTATTTTTTGTTAAAAAAGACATAAAAGGAGAAAGGAAAAGTAATGGAGCTTTATTGTTGTATGTGAGTTTGCATATATAAACTTAAATGTCAATTTTTTTTCTTTGGTGACGTTTTGCCTTTCTTTCCTCTAAATACAAGGACAAATCATTAAATTTTATGTGATTTCTCTAATCACCCCTCTTTCCTCACTCTAATTACGCTCTTCTGTCTTCATTCTTCTTCAACGGTACACACCTTAAACCAAAAACTATTTAGTATGCATAACAATAAAAATTCATCATTGACATGATTCAAAATTGGTCAACTTTAAAATTTATGGTGTAACATTAACCTTCAATATCATTTCTCATTGTATTTTTTCCCTACTATCTTTATTGCTTTTAGAATTCTCTAAAATGTTTGTTCTGTGTTAAAGTATTATTTATTGTTTATTCATTATTATATTTTGTTTGTGTTATAATATTTCTTTTTATCCTGAAAAACTTACTATGTGGTTGTGTTGTAATAATATATACTAATATGAAAAATAAAGTATCTTTTTATTAAAATGTAACACAATTGCATAATTTTTAAGAGTTAAAATCCATCAAAAGTCTTCACTACATAAAAAAAAAACACTTTATGAACATTTGCATAAAGGAATACTAGATTTTCATAATTTCAATTTTTGGACATCTATGTCTTAAACTAGGTTTTTAATCCGTGCAACGGAAAAGAAATACAACATATAATTATTTATAAAATATTATTAATATATTAATAAATAAATAAATAATTGTAATTTATATTGGTATAATTTGGAATTTTTTTTTCCACTAAATATGAATGAATTGTCTTGTAGTGTAAAAATTTTGGCTTTTATGTTAAAATCTTATGTTTGTGTTTCCTTCAAATGTTTTTGCTATTAATTTGTGTTAGGGTCGACCAAAAAATTTGAATCCCTTTTGTATAAGAGTTGTTTTTTTAATCATGAAATTTTTTGGCATATTATTTTTGTGACATGATCTGGTGCATTTATTTAAAATTCTTATATAGTATGATAACTATCATTCACAAAAATCGTAAGGCTTAATGCAAATTTCTTTGTGTAATTGTATTTGAGGTACATGGTTGATGACATATTTAATGGATTAAACTTGTTTAAAAGATCAATAAAGTTTTGTGGTAGTTGGACAATGTATTCATCATACTATCACAAAACGAAGGATGTTTGAGCTCAAATCCAATGCTTTGCTTGAAATTTTATTTTATAACCTATTAATAAATCTTTCAACTAAAATACATTGGTTAAAGTCATGAACTGCATAACACATTTGACAGATACAAAGAACAGTACGAGAATGTAGACTGTTGTTAGGCATTGCATTGAGTTATTCACATTAATAATGAAATGTCGAATGAATTATACATGTTTAAAATATTGTATATCTAATCCATTCACATTATACGTACCCTAAGTAATATTCAAATCATTAAAAAAAACTGTATAAATACAACTTGAGTCAACTAACTCAATCGATGAGGCACTTTGCCAAATTAATAAATATGAACAGTCTTCAATCTTATAACAATGTCTTGGAACATTCTGGTTCACCTCTACAACTTTGCTATGACAGAACTTTCAACATTCACAATCTTTAGCCATTGAGGATCAAAAGATACAAACCTACAAAATAAGAATACAAACTATACAATGCAATACATAACATGTCATACATAAGAGTAATCATCATATCCTTAAAACATCAAATAGTTCAAACATTGTTTTGCATAATAGTTCAAATCTACTACAATATTACATAAGTAAAAAAATTACTCTCATATCCTCAAAACATCAAATGTCACACTTAAACTTTAAATAACATTTCACTTCTCAATTTTAACAGTTCTTTTGAATGTCTTTAGTGACAAATTGTCCTCTGCTACTTCCACTAATGGTGGAGATTCTCTCTTAAGTGGAGTCACTGTAACATTGCCATTGCTCAAATCCACAGTCTGAGATTGAGACTCATTGCATTTACTCCCAAACTTTGTGAACAAATCTTTTTTCAATACACACACGTTCAAAACAAATGTTTTCAACTAATGCTATTGTCTATAAGAATTTATTTATACCTTTGTGATGTTCTCACAGGAAGCATTAGTCAATGCCAACTTTCCTTTTCCATTTTTTCCATCTTGACCATATATTTCCTTATCAAACAAATGAGGATTTAAACAAATTCAGTACAAAACAAATATTTTATATTACAGACATAGTACAAGAAAACATAACTTACTAATGACATGTTTTTTTCACTGATGAAACGTTGAATGATGTCTTTATCCACACATTTTTTTTAGCTCTAAAGGTTTGCTCAAACTTGAAGCCTTTATCCGTTTTTGAATCAACCCTGAACAAAACCTTTTTCTCCAATATTTTTGCTAACTCTTTTGGTAGATTTTCGTTCTAAAATAAAAATGAAATTCAAATTAACCAATGCATAAGTTATATATAGAATTCACATCTAAAGGTGTACAACGATAATATTATCATGGCTTTCAAAAATTTTAGCAAACTTTGAATCAGTGTCATCGATCACACGAAGTTTCACTTTATACCTGTCATACAAATACAATATGTTCAAAGTACATCAGTATTGTATTGCAATCAATACTGGAGAATAAATCAATAACACATATTTCAAAGTGTGTATCTAAGGGTGACCTTCATTACGTGTTTGTTTCATTTTTCACAGAAAAACATTTTGGAGTTGGGGTAAACTGCCTTATTATAGATGCAAACAATATACCACTAATCATCATCGTCCACAACATGTTTTATAACTGCAAGAACTATGAATGTGTTGACTTGTTTCAATAAAATGTAAAAATCAATGAAAAAAAAAGACAAATCAAGAATTTAAAATATATAATGACGTTTACTTCTCTACAATCCTTCAACCCTGCTATGGTGTTCCTGGCGGTGGTCTGAAAGAACTCATCTTCAGGAGTTTGCTTTGAAGATTCACACAATTGGCCAAGCCTCTGAGATGGAGAGTCCATTGTTTCTAACATCCTTTACCATTAAAACAAAATTAGAATCCATTCAAAACGTCTTTTTAGAAATATCAAATCATTGTTATTTCTAAAGTACTTATTTTTCAACAGTAAGTCTTCTTTAGTCAATACATTTATATTCCACTCTTATGTAATCAATACAGTTTTGAAAATAGATGTAAGAATTTTTTTAAATCTAGACTAATAATAGATAATAGAAATAAGATACTTTGATTCATTCAAAAGGATACCTATGAACAACTTGACTTTGGAAAATTGTATAGATATGACTACATTCTGTACTTTCCTGGCTGAGAGGAATGAATTTAACTTATCTACATAATTCCCAAAAAGGGTGCATTGAATCCTAAAATTACTCTCACAAAACAACTCGGTTACACCGTCAGTTTAAAAAATAATAAACAATGGTGGATTGAAGTTAGAACATTACCCATCACAATTTATGGAGATGACATTCATTTTGGTAATTTTTCCTTCCTTTGTCAACTCACGATTATGTTCCAACTCTAGTCAAAATTCCAATTATATCTACGTAAAACACTATTGAAGTTAAGAATAGTAAAATTGTATTGAAAAAGCACCAAAAAGTAGTATATAATTTAACTAGCCCACTAAATAGTTGGTGTCAAAGTCAAGAGAGAAAAATAGTGAAAGAGGTGTGTAATGTGGTTTAGTTTGTGGTACCACTTCATTAGCCATTAAAGATACCTTTGCTCCATATTGAAACTTCATCTTATAAGGATGTTTGGTTGTTATGTAAGATCCTAAATTGGATGCAACAGTAAACGATTGTATGAAATACACACGACCTTTAGATATCTAAGTCTAGAATTTATATATAAGAGTCCTCCTCACGGATGCATGGATTTGTACTCCCTAAAAAAAATCCATAACCAAATCATGTTCAAAAGCAACACATAAAATATATGTATGTAAGAACTCAAAGTTTTATGAAAAATTTACTTGTTCATCCTGTAGCACCATCTCCAATGAAAACAAAATTTTTGTTTCATGAAATCTTGAGCACCATAGCCATAAGACTCTAACAACCACATTCCATGTCTCCTTTGTTGAATTCACGTCATTTAAGAAATTGATTGTTTGATCTAATTTCAATATAGACATAGTGTATTCCACGAAATAGAGAAAACAGTTTTAATGAGAGAACACAATGACAAAATAAAATTTCAAGACCAATGTATTCACAATGTTGAAGTTCATTTAAATAGTGTATGCATTACCTAGTTGTATAGCAGATCTTCAGAATGTACTTCTTCTGATGCTTTCCAGATTGAAAACTTTGCATGTGTCAGCCAAATTTTAACACCGTTAAGGTAACCCAAGGCACGACTTTTTTTATAGCACACATAAATTAATTGTATTGTCAGATTTCTCCCCTCCCCTCAATTGATAGCTACATCATGTTGCCTACAACAACTCTGCTATATAGAAAAGTAATTTTGCACATACTTTTTACAGTTTTGGGATGACTTCAACTTTATACACTATTGCAGAAAACATTGATCAATGTGCGCTGCTCTCATCAATCCTAAACCATATAATACAAATCTCATTCAAATAATTTTATATATCCAGTCAAAATTAGTGTAGTTTTTATGATACTTTCCAGAATCCACTTTCTATTTGGCAACCCAATTTGAACAACATTTGTGAAAGGCCAAGGCAGGCCTTTTGCTCTACCACCCAGAACTTCATAGGATTGGTAGCTTTGACAATTGGTTCACTTCATGCAACACATCAGGTAGCATTATATAGTTGTGCAAACAATGATCAATGTGCATTGCTCTCATAAAGCATAAATAATGTTATAAATGCAATCAAAATTCAATTAATTTTTTCGATACTTTTCAAATTCCACTTTCCATTTGCCACCCCAATTTGAACAATGTTCGGGAAACATGCATCATACAACTATTTTTTTTATGCCTATGGGATTCAAGTGCAGCAAACATTGTTCGATGTTTACATCATTCAAACAATGTTCATTCTCTTGCTTTCACCATTTTTTTTTCACATAACTCGAACTCTACCTTTGCCTTCTCATGTACATCAATCTACATGTATTTCCAAGCCTTTTGTCAACCTTGTTGATTATCATTGTAGCTTCCTAACCCTTGTTAAGGTGTTTGTATCCTTTCAAATATATTCTCAACTTTCTCCTATTTATCGTCAGTACAATCTTTTTCTGTCTTCTGAAATTGAACTATCCATATACTAGGAAGGTACTTGATATAAATGTTGGCATGATGTCATGAAAAATTATTTAGATACACTGTAATGGAATTTGAGACACTGTGGATATTCCTCCCAACACTCATCCCTTTGATTGTAAAGAGTTTAAAAAGTTATCTTATGAGAGTATTGAGGCTCACTTATTATTTTGCTTAAGTATTAAACAGGTTTGCTCAAATATAATAAATTAGTTATTTTGAGATATTTTCTCCTGATCGTAATTTTTATTATGCTTGCCTTCACTTCCACCAACCATTTTACATTCACCAACTTAACGTGAGCAACACGTTTTTACATGGAACTCTTTCAAAAGACATATCTATTACTATTCCTATTAATATCATTAATTCCAAACGTTTTATATGTCGCAAGCACTATACATCACTATATGGTCTGAAGTTGTTTACTCTATTGCTTTCTTATGATTGTCATCAAGCTCATATTAATACAACTTGTTCATTAAGACTATGAAATCCAAACTCACTACAATCATAGTTTATGTTAATATATTTACTGGTAATTCTGTTGAAGAAAATTTCAAACCATAAATACGTGTATGCATTAATTATTCGAATAAAAATATAATATCAATTAACGATTGTCATATTATAATTACAGTATACATATATAAATAATAAAATGAAAATGAAAATGAAAATAAACTTATCTATAAGATAATTTTTTATAATAATAAAACAAAATAATATTATACTTGTAAAATTTATTTTATAATATTTTTTTAAATTTATTTTATGTAAAACCTTATTTAATTTTTTTGTTTATGAAGAAGTTTTTTTAAACAAAGATTTAAGGGAATTGCTTCCTGCACCCAATCAATTTTGACTCGCATCCAACGAAAATTTTAAAATCCCATTCTGCCACTTTTTACACATTTGCTTACGGATTTCAATATCCGAAAGTCATTTTTATACATTTTAGATTTCGAAATCTGGAAGATCATTTTCATATTTCATTTAAGCTTTCGGATAGTCATATCCATAAGTGAGTTATGAGTTCCAGATTTTCATATTTGGAATGGTGTGCTGTAAATGGTGTTGAGGATTGAGATCCATAACTCATTTATGTTTGCTTATGGATCTTGACATCCAGAAGGTTATTTATGTTGTCCAAATAAGTTTTCGGATGGTGAAATTCGGAAGTGACATATTTGTTCTGGATTTGTATATCCGAAACTTTGTAATTTGACTTACGAATATGAATATTTAGAGGGCAAAAATTTAAAATTATTAAAGATAAAATGGATAACATGTGAGTATGTTGAGTGCAAATTGATATGGTGCAGGCATAATCAGCCAAGATTTAAATCTAAGTCAATTTTTAGATCCAGGAAAAAAAGAGACCAAGCAGCAGCAGGAATCCAAGCCATAAAGCCAAATATTTTAGCCCAATCATTTATTTATTTTATATAAGGCTGCTTCTTCCTGCACCTCCATACCTTCTTGTGCCACCCCATAAATTTTTTGTATTCCAAAAATACCCTTTTCAATATTCTGGATTACATAATCTGGAAGTCTTTTTCTAGATTCAGAATTAGCTTCCAAACTATGTAATCTAGAAGTCTTTTGTGATTAGCTTCCGGATTACATAATTTGAAAGTATTTTCTATACATAAGATTAGCTTCCGGATTATGTAATCCAGAAACCTTTTTTTCAGATGTGTTATTAGCTTCTGGATTACATAATCCGAAAGTCTTTTATAAATACGAAATTGACTTCTGGATTATGTAATCCGGAATATATAAGCTTATTATTTCAAATCGAAGGAGTGGAAAAAAAAGGATAAAATGGTATTTTCATATTTAGTATGGGGTGGCACAAGAAGGTATGGAGAAGGTATGGAGGTGTAGGAAGAAGGAGTCTTTATATAAAGGCCATAGTAATTGGGTTTTAGTGATGATCCATTACAGTATAGGCCCATTATGAGTGTGAAAAAACGAAGACCAGAAAACAATGAAAGGATGACGAAGAAGAGGATGACATCGATGATGATGGAGAATTGAGGTTGAGGTGAATGTTGGAGCAAGAGTATAACAGCAATGGCATTGAGACTAAGGCCGAAAGTGACTTCTATTGGGTCACCTTTTCCGCAGTTAGGTTCTTCTGCAACTGCCTGCTCATTCTCACAAGCATGCTCTGTTCCAAAACTGGGTTTTCATCACCTTCGCTTTCAACGCAAAAGAAATCCATCCCCAACAACATTCTTTGTTCGGGCTTCTAGAAACGAGTCCAAAGGTGTTACCTTGGGCTTCAGGGCCCCGCAATTCGAGGTTTTAACCTTCCCCACTCCACCTTCTTTTGTTTTTTCTGTTCTTTGAAACATGGAATGGAGTAATTATTACATGCTTTACTTTTTACTTTTTTTTTTTTTGATGGATTGAAAATGTATTAGCTTCCGGAGCCCCTTACTGGGAAGGTTTGGACACTAGAAGATTTTGAAGTATATCCAGCTCTACTGGTAGGATGCCACTTACTCTTCATTCTTTCTGCCTTTTGTCAGCTTTGTTTGATTTGCTCACTTCACTGATTGTTCATTTTTCTTATGTAAGTTTGGAGTTTTTAATATGTAACTGGAAAGAGTTTATTTAACTCTCCAAGTGTTAGCATTTTCATGCAAGTTTTATATCAATGTAGTAATTCATTAAAGTAGATATTGCAGAATAATACCAGCAAGTGAGTAATTTCCCTTTTGCTTATGGGATGGTTATGTCTTCGTTCGTACAAGCCACCAAAAATTGAGGGAAAACATTTTTGTGGCTAAAGTTTTATGAACTTTCTGTTGTTCTTCCTTATAAATTACAATGCTTAAAGTAAGACCTTTCTGTAGTTGCTAATTTGGTGACATTTCGATAATCTCTAGTTCTAATTTAGTGGCAATGGGCAAAGTAAGACCCTGCTCACCTTCCTATTTTTTGTGGTCATGCAGGTTATGTTTCTATGCAACCACTGTCCATTCGTTAAGCACCTGAAAAAAGACATTGTAAAGCTTACAAGATTCTTTATGGAGGTAGTCAAATCAATTACCGGGAAGAAACATATTACTTTGTTCAGTGGCAGGTTGGACTTGCCCAAGTAAAATATGTTATAAGAATATTCTTTCCTCATTGTACAGAAAGGACTTGCTGTTATTGCTATATCTTCGAATTCCGTAGCCACACACCCCCAGGTTCTAGTACCTTCATATCCTGGAATAAAGCTACATTGAAAGTATTGAATGATTTGTGCAACTTAGAATTGTGCCTCACAGGATGGTCCAGAATTCATGGCAGAAGATGCTAAACTCTTTAAATATCCTTTCCCATACCTATATGATGAGGTATTTTCTTACATCCTTTAGTAACATTATCTGAGTTGGACTCCTTTTAACCTACGGTTAATGACATAATCTTTTTCCATAGGGGTGAATATCATGTTGATACTGGGATGATGAACCTAAATAACCTACTGCTTAAAATAAGTGTTATCCAAACTCTGCCATTAAAACCTAAAACCATAAGACCATCTGAAAAAACAAGGAGGTCAATCTGATTGTTTATCTTTATTAGAGCATATGTTCATATAGAAGTGTTATAAACAACCTTGAGGGAGGGGGTTATACTATTGACTCCTTAGGTGGCGGCCAAGTTTTTGTTTTCATTGAATATTTTAATTCACAATGTGAATATCAGAACCAGATATTGAATGACAATACTTTATTGTTATTATTATTATTATTACCCATATGTTCAATTCAGAATGTTTTAGAAGTTATGCATTTCCAGATCACTATAACATTTTTATACTAAAACTGGAAGTTCTTTTGTGATAGCAATGACTCAAATTGAATGGAAGCTTTGTCTGTAATTTGGTTAAACACTGATATTTGATAGATTTTTTATGCAGTCGCAGGATGTTGCGCAGGATTTTGGAGCTGTTTGTACTCCAGAATTTTTCCTTTTCAAAAAGGTAATTACAATTACAACCATCATTATTCATTGTACTGCACATTGATCAGCATGATTTTGATTAGGGGTTAAATTAAACCCTCAAGTGTCATTGTATATATCATATTTCTATTAATTAATAACAGGCTGGTCGTAGGCCATTTGAGCTGGTTTATCATGGCCAATTTGATGATTCACGGCCAAGTAATAATATACCAGTCACTGGAAGGTTGGTTTCTTATATTGAATTAGCATTTGACAATCGTTCAACATTTTTTTATTTCTTAGCAGTAGTAACCATTTAAATTTCTATATAAAGAGACTTGAGCTTGGCAATAGATCGTGTTCTTAGTGGCCAACCGCTACCATCAGTGCAAAAACCGAGGTACTTTCTACATATTCTTGTCCTTTAAATTGTTTGAGGGTCTTTCAAGCTTATGACTATGTTACATTTATGTCGTTTTTCTACTTGTATGAAGTGTTGGATGCAGCATAAAGTGGCACCCAGGGAAGAAATTTTGATCAATAAACTGTAATTATCTTGTTCAAAACATACTGTTGGGTGAGTTAAAGTTTCTTTTTCAGGCTTTGCTATGTTTTATGTAATGTCACTAACCATATTACAATCTTACACCTGCTTATTATTTTCTCAGTGTTCCTCTTCACCTAGAATTTCAATGAAACACCATTCGGTCAAACGAGGTTCGGGTGTCATTGTTCTTTGTATCTTAGGTTGTAATTGTAATAATGTCATGAACTTTGTTTTGCAATCCTCCTGGAAATACTATCATATTTTCTTTTGTTATAAGCTATTTATGATATTTTGTAAGAGTAAATGCCCATGTACTATCTATCCACTATATATCACTGTTGATATAATTTGTAAGATAAAATATGAATTTTAAAAGTTGAGTCATTTTTAATCACTTGGCTTTATACAAATTTTGACAGTAATAATATATGAAAATAAAACTCTAAAAGTATACATATAAAATAAAATCATTAATTTTCTCATCTTTTTTGGATGCATAATTGAGAAATGATGATGGGGTGTCCGTGTGATTTGTCTCATAATTGATACTTTCCAGTTTCCAAGTTCCTCAGTTGCTGAAGATCATCATAACATGTAAATTGCCTAACCATTTTCACGTGATGAAACAGGGAAACGAAGTAACTTTAAAGTACCAAGTCATGGACCCCAAAAAAGTACCAAGATATTCTGCTCCTTCTGTTTTTTTCTACAATTATTTACTTGTATTATCATCCTCCACTAACCTTGCTTCCACCTTTTTATTCAACAACCGTTGTCTATTTGTCTCCTTTACCTCAAAAACTTTACTTACAATTTATATCTCTGCTGTTATTACTTTAGCACAACAAAAAAATTTATGATGAAAATGAGTGAATTATAATTCACGAAAACAATATGATTGATTATTAAAAGAATTATAGAGATATTTAACTTTTCCAAGTTTTTTTTAAATAAAGTTAGAAATTCCGTTCAACTATGTCTATTTTTTCAGTTAGTTGGTATGTTGATATTTTTTTCCCGCTTTATCATTTTAATTAAAACCGTAATAAAATAAAATCAGCGAAGTTATTATTTTTGTTTTTGAAAATATAGGCACCAACACTTAGTATTCAAAACAAATTTCTATAGGTAGGTTTGTTCTTGTGGCTTATTATTGTTGGTACAATATTTTTTTGTTATTATTTGTTGGTAACTTTTTATTGAATGAAGCTTTTTATCTCTTTCTCCTTGAATCAGTAAAAAAAATCTTTTTTTTCTTATTAAGTTCTGATTTTTTTATAAGAGAAGAATTTTCGCAATATACGGGATATTGAACAACGATTTTTAAAATGTATTTAAGGGACTTGTCGATCTCCTAGATACGATCTTTTTTCAAAATTGATAATTAAAGATCACACTTTAGGTGCTTGAGAAATCAACTTCTTCAAAATGGATGACTAAAAATCATCATTTGAACTATAAAGGCTTAAGAGAGATTATTAGAGTTCATTATTCCAATGAGACTCTTTTATTCTAACTATTTATATCCCATCTCTTATGTAAAACTCCATCATTGTTACTCATGATTTGAGTTAAGTGGTTAATGCACATTTGTAATAGCTTAAAAAAAAAGTTTAAACAATTGTTCTGCAACTTTCTTTTTCTTCTTCAAAATTAGATTTAGTAGTTATCGATGATGCTTATTTTTCTAAATGTGTTCTTTTAAGATTACATATGTAGAGTAAGACAAATGTACTTTATCTTGGTTATGATGTTTACAATAGATTACATTTAGCATTATAAATTACTACAGGAACTTACTTATTTTAAGGAAGTGCTAGTGTTTGTATTTTTTAACGACGAAAATCCTTACTTCCATAATTTTATCTTCTTACATTTTTAATTTAAATGATAATGCTTGTTAAACTGAAAAAAAAAAAGTCAAATAGAGACTTAAAGGGAGAGATAGACATAATTTAATAGAAGTATTAACGGAAGTAAATTACTATCAAAAGAAAACTTTAGAAAAATAAATATCACTAAAAGATTTCAAAAACCAATAAAATAATACTTATATCTTTTAGGAATGGGAATGATAATTCAGTTCGGAGAAAATGTATTATTTTCAACTGTGACTGAATAGCTTTTTTTAAGGTCACGAAATTATACTTAGACAATCTTGATGTAATAATTTTTTAAAAAATTATAATAAAGAGTAATGCATGCAGATTCTCTATCATTAAATATGTAATAAATTGAGGAACAAGACATAGGCATAAAAATGTTGTTATATTATATGAATTAGGGTATAAATTATATTTCTTAAAATTAAATTACACTTTTTTTTTATTTCAAAAAAACTAAGCTCACATAAAATAACTTTTAAAACTGATTTTTCAAATTGATTTATGGTTCAAAATATTTTCAAACCACTTCAATAAAATCCATGTCTGTTTTATGAGAAAAGCATATTTTTATAAAAATTCAAACAAATTTTATGTTGTGTTTGGATCCGCTGATGGAGTGGGAGGATTTCTTGTTTAGATCAACATGTTTGAAGTGCGAGTGCATATTGGAAAGAGAATTACACGATTTTTTTTTGTCCTCTCACATATAAGGAAAGATGTCCATGTAGGGTATGAATATTTTACATTAATATCCTTAAAATATTAATAATATTAATTATTTTATTATTATTATAATTATTAATATAATT
>Ga0123341_1004283_pt1 | contig 12502 bp, 11 predicted proteins | sample Turbeapinknodule_FD_89959 | JGI IMG/M metagenome (GOLD analysis project Ga0123341, IMG submission 89959) | Root nodule microbial communities of legume samples collected from Mexico - Turtle bean Mexico pink nodule | ecosystem: Host-associated > Plants > Roots > Nodule | place: Mexico: Nepantla... | reverse complement strand
TGGGGACAAAGGGCATTTGATCCATAAAAAAATTTAGAATCATCAAATATGGAGGATAACACAGTATAATTCATCATAAACCTTATCAAAATACCTAAGACTTCGAAATAAATAAATAAAAAAAGTAATAAAAAGGTAGTTTTGAAAAAAAAACGCAACATTTAATCCTGGCAAAACTGAACCCTGTCAACAATATAGGAATGCCTCCAAAACATAAGTTGCAACATTAAGAAATTGTAATCATAATTGGAAGGATCTAGCCTCCATTTATAATAATTTGATTATTAATCTATTGTACCTTCAAACAACTGAAGACTAGGCCAGGAGAGGCAATTTTGAACTTGCAAAGTTCTCCAATGAACCTGATGTTCCTTATCTTTGTCTCAATGTTCATCTGATCCTGTAAAGACATTTCAAAAGCAGATAACAAAAGTAATCAGTTAATTTTTTAGCAGAGGGTAAAAAATTAATCCTATATGCAAAATTGTGTAAAATAACCTTTTTATTTATTAAGAAATTGAATTCCTCCTCCAACATCTGTAACAGAATGGAGGAGACATCCTTCATACAAGTTGAGAGTGTGGCAACCATGCGTGAATAATATGCTAGCAGTTCTAGAGATGTCCTTGGTACATTGAACAAAGCCCTCACAAGCTTTTTCCGATTTGATTTTGAATTCAGATAACAGAACTCGACCTAACATGTGTTAAACAAAAAGGCATAACAAATAATGACAAAAAAATTAACAATACAGTGTAAGAATAAGTAATAGAGCAAACTAAAGTATCCTCACAGTTAATTGATCTATAAGGTCCCGGCTCACACAACCCGGAAGCCTCTGCAGTAGAGCATCCAAATTTGTCCCTTCAAGACTTCTGAGTTTGTCTTTTTCATTTTCTCCCTTTTTATCATTATCTTTGTCTTTTTCCTTTTCCTTTTCCTTCTCTCTGTCCAGTTCTTTCGACTTGTCTTTTTCTTCCTTATCCTTCACTCTTTCTGTGCTTTCTGCCTCTGGCAAAGCATTAGACTCTGTAGAGATCTCTCCACTTTCATGGGTGGTCTGTTGACCTTTGTCTGATTCAGGTGATATTTCCTAGATAATCATATATCTTGAAGTCAGTGAGTAGTTGCAGAAGGTTGGTAAAAAGAGAAAAAAACACCAACAGGAAGGGGTTATATGAGTAAATGTTTATATTATTCTTTCACAGAATTATATGGACAGTAACTAAATTGACTGAAAAAGACTTTTAATAGAAAAGGAATTTTATTAGACAAAAAAAGAAATACAAGAATGCACACAATAAGATATGTTCCCATACAAGGACAACAAGATATAAGAAATATCAATTGTCTAAATTTTATGGCATGTTCAAAAAAATTAACCAATGAGTTCTTACATTTGGTTGGTCTTGACTCTTTGAAGATTGCTCACTACTTTTTTGCTCTGTTTCTCCCAAAAGCACAGCAGGAACAAACGCTCTGAAGAAAAATATGCAGGAAAAAGTTCCATATAAAAATAAAAAACTGTTCAACCAACTAAAAGAAACTTCAAACATTCCATGATTATATCAAAACTAAACAGGAAAGAATACAGAAATCAACTGGATGAATATATTTGTTACAGAGAAGTATTTTAGAAATACAAACCTAAGATCAGGTAAACATTCATAGAAAGTCCTTGTATCTTCATCATCCCATATTGGTTCAACAACAGAAGAATCTTTACCAGAAGCAGAAGAAATACCCTCCTCACCACTGGTAACCCTAGTCGTATGTCCATCCTCTGGCATTACAGGAGGCTGCATATCAAGTGCTTCTGCTAATCTATAACAAGAAAATCATAATTACAGGCTTTAAGAACTTAAGGGGATAATTAGTGACATCAAAGCAATACTCACTCAAGAATAATTAGACATTTATAGTTAAACAGTAGAGTGACATGCTAAATTTAAGAAAAACTGAATTCAGGGAATAGTGCAGCAGACCTATCATACAAAGGCAACAAATTCTTTTTTTAACCAATTTGGGGTACCAGGCCGAGAGAGATAAGCACTTGCTGGAGGGTGGAGCTTACCTTAGACAATGAGATCTTAACATATAGGAATAGATGAACCTAAATGCATTATGTTTCTAATGGACAGAGATCTCCCTGAACTAACCTAACCAACAGATAATCATATCCAGATTTGCCTCAAATTTGCTTGACTGAATGTCTCACTAGATCAAAGCTTTCATGAACACACATATATGCTAGTGATAGGCTGAAATATGCAGGTACAGCTACACATGTAAACCATCAACTGGGGTTCTTAGTATTTCAAGAATATAATTAGTCAGTATACACCAAGAACATATTCAGTAAACAGCAATGAAATAGTCAAAAGTAAACAAAACAACTTACGATGAAACATTTCGGTACAAATGGTCAAAGGATTTACGAAGCTTTTCATATGAAGCAATATTTTCATCACTTAGCTCTCCTTTTGCATTCAAAATCTTCGAATTTTCATGCTCCATTAATCTAAGTGACTGTCGGAAAGCAAAATTGATCAGTAATCAAAGAGGGCATAACAACCTTCTGTTTGTAAGTGACCTTTAAGAAATACAATTCTCAGGTTTCATACTATATTTTTCTCTCAGAATTCTCTAATATGTGTGTGTAAAGGCAGAAGCTCTTACAGAATGCTCAGACTGAAGCAGTTCAGCTGCAGCATCATAAAAAGAATAGCATGCTTTCCGTAAAACTTTCTTCTGATCTGCTGTGATGTTAAGGCCTTTAAAAAACTGCATCAGAATGTCAGTACAGGAAAATATATAATTCAGGTCGTAACAGAATAATCCTTGATTGATACAGAGTAAGATAAAAATAGAAATGAGGGCTGAAGTTAAACTTGCAATCATGATGCAAAATGACTGAAGATTATTATGAAAGTCAATGAAAATATAAAAAGGAAAAAAGGACAAAAAATAAGCAATAGAAAGCGTGAGAATATCCTACTTAAGATTAATAAAAGAAATACCTCTTCATGAATTTCCGGCCCACTAACTGAGAGTCCAAGAAAAATTCTCCCCTGACGAGCAAAACTGGAAAGAAGGGTCAAACTTGTTTGTGCAGCTTCCCGATCTTTCAGCTGTTCCCCATTGGTAAGATCTTTTATGATATTTATAAAAATGCCACCATCTTCAATAACGCCAACAAAAAAAAGTTCCAATAGAAGTTTCAGGGTGCTGCGCTTCTTCATTGCCTTCAAGTTTTTATCAGCATCTGATTCATCACCAGGTTTTCCAGGAGAGAAAACCTTGAGAAGCCCTTGAATCAGGCTTGGAGCAAAGTCCTTGTACCTTTGATGAAGCAAAGAACAGATCTTTCCAAAAAGAAGCAAATGATGGAGCATATCAGAAGGCAAGTATTTAAGTTAAGATACGCACTATATATAAATTAATATAGAAATACAAATTTTGTGGAAAAATTAACTATGTGCTAAACTATGTAATCAATTATTTATCTTTAATTAATATAGCAACCATTGAGAACAGGAAGTGTTGTGTAGTACAGTAACCATAATTAGTTGTGATTTGTTAGCATAATTAGTTGTGATTTCTTTGCATAATAAGAAATTTGGGAAAGATTTAATTAGACTTGATTTGTATGGTTTTCCTTCTCATTGAGTTTCTCCAAGATTGAGTGCGAGCAAGATATCGGTGCAGTGGAAGAAGAAGATGGAGCAGAGCACTACGCCACTCGGATCCTGGATCTCCAGGTACAAATGTTAGAGGTCATAAAGAAGAGAACGAAGGAGAGAGAGAATTGAAGTAAGAAAATCATATTTGTCATTGCATTTAAAATCCCATAACAACAAACAAATATTATATTGCTACAAGTAATCTGCTCTACAAGAAACAAAAACAGTTACAGCCAACTGTCACATGTTAACTGGCTGGACTGAACTAACTGCTTGACCTACAAAGAACAGAAACAACTGCATCCAGTTGTCACATGCCAGCTGACTAGAATGAACTAACTGAAAACTGACTCAGTACAATATTCACACAGTAACCATAACTAATCAGTGGATCCCTTGCTTCTGAGGAAAAAACTTTAAATGACATAGAAAAAAACAGGGTGAAAACTGCAAAAGCACATACCTGAACTGCAGCTTGTATATCAGAACTTCTGAGTTTGGCATCACATATTGCAGTCACGGCTTCACTGACAAATTTGCTTAAGTTGACACTTCTCAACTCATCCATCAGAGATTCACGCTGCTCCTCATTGATCTGCTTCAGCTTCTTAATAACCGCAGTGTTACGCTTAATGCTGGAATCCAGTGTCCTTAAGAATCCTGAGTCTGCATGTAAGAGCAGATTGGTTATTATTCATGCACTTAGTACTAAGACAATACAACAAACATTCAACAGGACAAAGACCTTATTCTGCAACCCCCTCCCTCACTCTTCCTTTGTGTTTTCACTTTCAATTGTTCTGCCTATAATTTCAACTACATTACATTTTGAAATTTGGGTGAAACTCCTTTTCTTGGGTTCTGAAAACACTTAGGAAACATGCTCTAAGAGTGTTTGGCACCCACTGCTTAAGAATTATTTATCCTATGTTCGGATTTCTTTTCAACCTTTAAAAATTACTTTTAACTCAAAAATAACAAAGGTGATCCTTCCTCTATCGTAGTTTAAATGTATATTCACTCCCCTGAAATGATTACCTAAACAAGCAACTAGATCTTTGAGCTGAAAGATTGAGCAATTATTTTGTTCACATAGGAAGGATAGAATAGTGAATTATGGGTGATGTCAGTTCAATTTTAGAAAATTTTTGAATTTCTATGGATATAGAATGGTGCAAAGTGATTTTGAGGGGAAGACCAATAGTTAATTTATAAACGATGTGAGTGATTTTTAATTACAACACTACACACATGAATGCTTCTTAATTTCCAACTGACTTGTGTTGCATGCAGGGATATGAATCTTTTGGATCCGAAAGGACTCCCAAGGCAAGAAAAAATTTAGAACTTACCATTGACTTTCTACACTGTTCTGAGATCATAATTTTGGTTATCTTGTTGAATGAGAAGAAATTTTTCAAGCATTCAATTTATTCTTTAGGTTTTTAAGTTTCAAAATGGCTTAATTTAAATTGTTGTACTTGATGGATAAATTATGTGCATGGCACGTTCAAATTACTCAATAAAAAAACATGGGTTTTGCTTGCTTGTGCTATTTCAGTTATAGCACAGTAGGGATCGCTCAATATGTTATAAATCACTTAAATCATGGCTATGTACTTTCAAATAAAGGAAAAGGGAATTTCTTATTCTACTCCACCAGACTGAGGCAGGGAATCTAATATAGTTTTAGTGGAGTGCCCGAAAGTTTGTTTCAAGACACTTAGTATTTAGGTCTTATATTTCTTGAAGTTGCTCAATTATTTTTCAAGCAGAATTTTAGATAGGACTTATGTCATGGTTTGTCATTTACCAATAATCAATATTCAAAAATTGGATTTGGTTATTTATAAAATTTCAAAGTATGAGCTATTTGGAAGTGAACTGTGCTTTAAAATCCTCCAGTGAAGGCCCAAGAATAGTTTTCATATCTCTAAGACACTCCCATCAAGCAAGAGCCTTTTGGATTTGAAGCATGGATAATGCAAAAGTTCATTTCTGCTGAACTGAAATTTAGTTTACGAAGAATCTTAATGGTAAGGATCAACACTGATGATTTGGTCATAAAAACTCTGATACCATGCTACAGACCAGTTCTTTTGAAAGCTTAACCTATTAAGGGAAAGCACATGAATTGTTTTTATATCTCAAATTATGTATTAGTTTGAAAATATACTGATAACTTACATTTCCTAATATAAAGCGGATTCTATATCGAACAAAAACTTATCAAATACAATTACATTGACTGATAATAGTAGTGTGTTTAGACAACAAGCAGCTTCCAGGATCAAGGAAGCAGTCCAGAATCACATTCAAAAAGAAGCAGCTGCAGCTATCTATCTACCAGAATGTGTCTGCAAATATTTGCATTAGACAACCCAACCTAAGGAATTATGTTATATAGAAACTAACATAAGAGTGTCATCAAGATTCATTTTCTCAAAAATTGAGTTTCCCATTTATCTTCCAATAATCATCTCCGAAGCAATACATATTGCTAGCAGTATGTATCCAGCAATAGTTGTCAAAGGTAGAAGCCATGAATCATCTTAAATAAATAACAAGATAAAAATCTCTCTGATAACAAATCTCATTATTGTGCAAGTTTCCAATCAGGTTGTTAACACAGCATAAGAAAACACTTTTATTAACAACAGTAAAACTATTATTATTCATCTTAGGGAGCCATTTTTTTTGCTTTCTGATTTGTTATGAACGAGGTATAAGACTTAATGTCATGATGGCTAGGAGTCAACCCTGAGATCAAGTAGTCTATCAAAGGTACTCAATAAGGGAGAACTTAAGTAATTCTATTGTCTCCAATGATTTGAAGAATTATATCCATTCCTATTGGCAGCAAAAAATCATTTAGCATATAAATAATTATTCAAAACTAACAAAAGATTAACTAACCAGGCCTTTCAGGATTCAAATTGCTTTGACGTAAAGCCATCTTTGCCTCAACAGATTTTTTTATCTCCTCGAGGCGAGCAACAGCTTCCTGCATAACATTAGAGAAGTTAGGCCTTTACTAAGTCATCTTGCAATGAATGATCTATCCAAGAACTTCCATTACACAACTTCTTATTCACAGACAACACAAAATACACATCCACAAATCCTCATGAATACCGAAATTAGCAGCCAATTTACAGTTACCCTTCACAAAACTGCTAAATTGTCCTACTGAATACTCACAGAAAGAGAATAGAAGAAAAATACTCAACCAATATAAGCACCATGTAGTCATGAAAAAAAAAAAAAAAACTAAACCATTGATGTAACTTATAAATAAACAAAGTAGCCCACAATAGAGTAATGCTTAAACCTCATCGTCTTGTTTGCTGTTACTTTCATCCTCATGGTGATCCATATCCGTATCTTGTGCTCCCAAAACACGCGCCTGCGCAGCAACAATTGGAAGAACACTGACACGAATTAGCTTAGGGTTCAGCGTGAGAAAAGAGAGTTTTTCCCCAGGCAGAATAATACTTGAAGAAAACTGCAATTGAATGGTTAAAACACAGTAGCGATAAAACGCGACAGAGCACATGCATGGATTTAAGGGGAGAAAGCGGATCAAAGATGAAATTACCGGTGTGAGGGTCGATATTTTGGGGAAGAGGAGCGAAGTGGGTTTTGGTGTAATCGTCAGAGGTTGCTTTGAGTGGGAAAAAGGAGAGAAGAATAGGAGATGGAAGTGGTGAGTGTTGGTTTGATTTTCGAAGAAAATGGTGGTTTTGTTTTGATGAAATTGCGAAGGTGAAAGATGGGTTTGTGTGAGTTTTTTTGGGTACTGTTTGCAGTGCGGAAAATGAAGGGTTTTGCTTCCTGCACCCTCCCATTTTTTTAACTTGCAGCCCCCATTTTTTAATATGCACCCCTCATGTTTTAACCTGCATCTCATAATTGGATGAAATGACTAATCTACCCTGTCTGTTTCTCCTCATTGCACCCTACCACCATTGCTGCCGCCACTCCTCCACCATCACTAATGTAGTTAGAAGAAGAAAAGAAAAAATAATTTCATTCGGGAAAGCTTTTTCTATAACACGTTTTGCAAAACTCTTTCTGGAACACATTTCTGAAAGGTGTATTCAAGAAAACGCATTTCGCAAGGTATTATATATGTTTTAGAAAGTTTATTTTAAAAATCTTATTCCAAAATGTATTTCATGTGTTGTAGAAAATTTATTTTGAAGATCTTGTTCTAATAATGTTGTATTAGTATATGGTTTAAAACATCATGCACCGAAAATAAGTCAAGTGTGTGATCAAGAATGATACAACTATTCTTTCTACAATACCAGTAGGAAGGTATATTGTCGACCTATCCTTCTACCCTTTCATTTCTCGCTTTGTAGTCATATCTATCAACCACTCTAACATTTTTCTTCGCAAAAATGACTTTAAAGAGCTAGTTCGTCTAATCCTATAATATTTCATGAAAAAACAAATCATAATTTGTATCCATATGCATTTAAAGATCATCTTTTGATGGATTTCATACTTAGTTACACTTTGTCTACCCTTATAGACTTTCAACCCTAAAAGATCCTAAGGTATGCCACTAAGAGCACTTATCACCAACCTGTTCTAAAGAATTCATTGATCTCCTTATCTATGATTAGAGTAATGTATACCAAGATAAAAACTTCATGAGGACCCTGACCAAAGTTGATGTTAAGTTTATTATGGTTAGCCCTATACCTAAGCACTCACCCAACCTTAGTGCCCAAAACAACCTCTACACAATATTGGTGTTGGTCCTTCTAATTTTGATGAAGTGTTTTCCATAGTTGATTCTATTAGCTTGTACACACAATTTCATCCTTAAATAACCAACTTTCACAATAGTAATGTTGCTTTTGTTCGGGATTTAGAGCATCCAATCAAAAAAAATTGTGGGACTATGTACCAACTGATATTAGCCATTTTTTACTTTTACAAGCTTTTAAGGCCCAAACATCTCTTCTAATCTTAAGAATTTAGAAGAAAGTTGAGGTTACTTTCACTATGTAGAGAGAAAAAGCTTGAAAGAAGATTGACCTTCAAACTCATGTTGAGCTCGAGCATCATATAGAAGCAAATGTCAAAGCCTTAGTAGACGTTGAAGTTGCAACTAAAAAAGGCTAAAGCAAATGTTGAACTCATGCCAAAACACTTGAGGATGTTAAGTCCAAGGCTCTTCAAGAAGTTGATATGGTCATAATTAATGATGTTATATCTACTGACTCGGCAAGATCTAAACCTTTGTTTACTCAAACTATATCAAAAGTACCACTCTCACAATTAACATATGTCATAAAGTCTAATCAATGCTCGAAGCTCATGATTTTTACTAGTGAGAAAAATGATTTTTACTAGTGAGAAAAGTTGACCTCATTAACCAAATTCTTTACCGATTAGATGAGAACCATGGTTCTTCAAATTATTGTTGCCAAAAAGCCTAAATCACCTTTTCTTCAATTGACCTAACCAACCCAGACACCTTAAACAGAACAACCTTCGTCCTCCCAAACACAAGCCTAAACAAAAATGCAAGCCTAAACAAAGCAACCATCCTTAACTTCACCTCCAAAATTATTCGAGTGTTCCATCCTTTTTTGTTATAACAAAAGGGAGAGAAAATGCTTACCATTTTGTAACAAGGCCATACATTCATTTTGTTTGTACATTAACATAAACTAAACACTTGTATAGAATTATAGAATTCTTTGTATATACATTATTTGGCATATGAACTAATAGGAATATTTTATGCATATATGCATACAAATCTTACAATTTATCATATATCATACATACATGAAAATGTGTGCCTTAAATCTAACACATATCTTTTATATATGCAAGCAACTATTTTACATATATTTTATGATATATCATGCATACTCTGATAACTCAATCGTTTATGCTTTGATATGTTTTATTTCAGATGATATTCATGCTCTAATACTCTTATACTTGTGAGATATATTTTTGTTTTGTCTCTTATACATACATTAATCATACAATTATGTTATGTTATTTTATGTCTTGATCAATTTTCACGCTCTCATACTATATATCTTCATCTATATAAAATTTGATTAAACATATTTGTTCATATAATGCTAAGACATTATGATTACATATATATTTACTTTGATGATATGTTGATGTTTTACAATGATTGTTTCTGAATGTATAACTCCTAGTTGCTTATAATGATATGATGTTGGGATCATATGCTTTGATATCTTAATTTCACATTACATTTGATGACACCATGATGTTACTAGCTTTGATTCATGCTCTAAAGCTCTAACGATGTATCTCGTCTAATGTCTTTTAATGACTATAATAGATAATGCACTTGAAAAGAAAAGTATTTTCTTAAAAAATATTTAAATGAACTTATCACCTTATTTATAAAAAAAAATTGTTTATTTTTCAAAAGAACCAAATGAGACAACCAGATAGAAAAAATATACATGTTTCCTTGCTTATAAAGTTGATATTATTTGTCATGATAAAAAAAATGGAGATTATTATCAAGGCTTAAATGAGTCTAGTGATGATAATATGCAAGTCTTGGTCTAAAAGCTTCCAAGATAATTGTGTTTTGTTGATAACAAACAAGAAAATTTTGACACGTCTAATAGAGTTACCATGTGCAAAACAAGTACTAGACAAAGCACAAGGTGTTAAAAGATTTATCTTGAACAAAAAGATGACGAGACACAAGACACGCTTAAAGCTCTAGACGCAAAATATTTAATATCATATTAACAAAATATCTGAATACAAAATTTACGAGATTAGACACATGTTCAGAAGCTCTAGATGAAATTTTAAACCTTACTCTAGTGAAGCGTTGAATGAAAGGTCACAAAACGCAAGTGTTATGAAGATTAAACAAGTGTTAGAAGCGTTTGAAAAAAAGTATCACAAGATGCATGTGTTACAAGACTAGACAAGTCTCACAAAACTGCTAGCCAAGGTTAAGATCAAGACATAACTAAAAAAAGATTAAACAAGGTTTATAAGTGGCATAAGACACATAAGTGAGATATGAAATCACCTAATAGCTACTAAGATAACCAATAATGTTTTTCAAGAAAGTCTCTGACATAAAAGTACCAATTATTTATATGTGTATACTCAATATGATATTGTCTACAAAAGCAATGATTTACTAAAGAAGAGTGTGCACACACCTCTTTGATGACATTAATATAAAAGTCAACATAAAGTCACAACCTTCAAAGAAAGCTTTACCACAAGATCTTCTAAAGCATGTAATCTACAAAACTCCTTTTATATATTATAAAAAGAAGTTTTTCCATGCAGAGAGAGGTTATTGTGAGTAAACTCAAAATTGTCTTTTGAAAGAGGTTCGAAAGAACATCGTTTGTAGTATATAGGCTGACCTAGGTTGCATAAAGATTTACAATATGAAGTCAATATGTATTAGGATGTTGAGCGGATTTAATTTGTATGAGATTGAGATCCTCGTAATTGTGTTCGTATAATAAAAATATAATCACGATGATGATAATAATAAATAATGACGAGGATGATAATAATAATATAAATAACAATATATTAATAATAATATTCAATCTGGTACATTCATGAGTTTGTTTTTCTATAAGAATGAAAACAAACATAAGTGTCATTGAAGGATGAAATAAAAAGATAGTGCTAAACCAAAATATTACAATGTTAAAAAAGGAAGATAACTCGAAATAGGAAATTAAATAAATTAGATAAATATATAAAGATGGAAATATAAAATAAAAGTAAGGTAACATATTTTTTCTTTTCGTATGTATAAAAAAATTAAGTTTGTTGCATTTGCTTGAATAATAATATTATATATTACATTTAAGAACAAAATAACTCAAAGGACTTTGTATAGAATAGAAATATCCTATCCGTAGCATATTTGAACTGGATAATATCCTTATAAATAGGTTGACCAGCATTAACAAGACACAAGTCGCCTTGAATTGACAAGATTGAAGGGTTGATGGGTTCAATGGATTGAAAATTCCTGCAATTCAAAAACAAGTTTTTTATTGGACATGAACAATTATTGGTAATAGTGACAATCCATTCAGTTTTTCCTTGCACTTGAACTCCTGTTCTCTTTTGGCTTGTAATAATATCCGTCGGATAGCATTGACCAAAACCTAACATCATGAGACATTGAAGAGGAATATATGAATAAAAATATAAAAAAGAAAATTTAAATGTGTACATTTGAAGAAAATCCTAAAGATTACCTTGAGAAATAAGGGAAAAAACGTAAACTATGCTAAGAATTTTGATGATTGAATTAGCCATATTAGACAATGTAAGACTTGATTCTTAAATTCTTTTTTTCACATTATTTATAGGAAACTTGTATAAGTTAACATTGCTTTAAGTTGTTTACATCATTAATTGGTGTGTTATTAGGATAATTTACGTTTGAGATGAGTAATTTGTAGATGAGTTATTTAAAAACTACGTTGCTGTTGCTATGAATTATTTATAGAAGAGTTATTGTATTCAAACTACGATGTTATGAAATTGATTCCACTAAAACATTGATACTTCCCCGAATAATAAATTTCTAATTAATTAAATACTTTTTTAATTAAACTAATAAAAGGAAAAATTAAGAGGAGACAAAAATATATGGAATAAGATCTAGGTGGGATTTTTATTTTTTTTTAATTTCAAAAACTTAAAAATGACGTTTTATTTATTACACCTCATAGAAACTTCAAAATAAGAGTACACAAATATTTTTTTTTAAACACATGCAAAAATAATTTTCAAGA
>Ga0123341_1004282_pt1 | contig 12504 bp, 7 predicted proteins | sample Turbeapinknodule_FD_89959 | JGI IMG/M metagenome (GOLD analysis project Ga0123341, IMG submission 89959) | Root nodule microbial communities of legume samples collected from Mexico - Turtle bean Mexico pink nodule | ecosystem: Host-associated > Plants > Roots > Nodule | place: Mexico: Nepantla... | reverse complement strand
GTGTTATGATTCTAGTATTTAATATTGATTATTTCCTTCTTTAGTTAAACCCTAGAATGAGTGTACTACTTGTATATATTCAGACCATTTGTTTTGATTTGAATAACAAGAAAGAAGAGATATTCATTCTCATATCATTTGTCTTCAGTTTACTCTTTTGTTCATCTTTGTTCTCTTTTGTTCATCTCTATTCTATTTTGTAATAGCTTATGTAAGTTACTTCGCCCAACTTATTTAACAAAGGTTGTCCTAAAAGCAAAAGTTACAACCTATTGACAACGAAGTATTTTACCGTGATTATTCTTGCTGCGTTTTTGTTTAACAAGGTTGTTATCCGCTCGACATATTCTCGTACTTCCATTTGGTTGTATGCGGAATCGATAAGGCAACCGTCTTAAGGCTTCAACTGATCAGGAGAAATTTGTAAGCCCACAAACGTTTTCCAAAACATTACGTCAATAAAGTTTCCTTGATCGATGAGGACTTTATGTACGTTTTATCTTTTTAACCTCATAATTACGATTAGGTAATTTCGTGAAGCTTTTATCAGTCCATCCATTTATTTCCTTCAAATTCATCAATCTTAACACCACCGAAAACCGTGTGAAGTTAGTTGATCCAGGATACAATGGAGTCTCTGCATCGTTTGACATACTTCCATATCCATACGCTTCTGCAAAAGACTCAGCTCCCACATCACGAATTATATCCTCCAATCGGTCATCATCTACATCATCATGTACTGCATCATGCATGGTGGATCCCACATATTCTTTAGTTACAGAAACACGTGGTGAATTTAATAATTTACCATGCCATGTCCAAGTTGTATAAGAACGAAGAAACTCATCACATAAAAGATTCTCTCTAATTATCTTAACATCTAGTATCCTTCTATTCAAACAGTTAACGCACGGACACCTAGTCATTCAAGTGTTTTTTAATGAGTGTTCTATTTACGAATGCGACTATTTGTAAAAGCCGCATTCTTAAATCAAGAATGCGGCTATTTATAGTAGTCACATTCTTAAATCAAGTTAATTTAAAAAATGCCACCGCATTTTGAAAGATAGCGTTTGACCGTAAAAACGCATATAAATTTGTGTCCCATATCCTACATTTTAGAGATTATACGTTTGTATTCGTGTCTGTGTCCGTGTTTGTATCCGTGTCGTATCATTATCCGTGTCAGTGTTTGTGCTACATAGATCATAATCATCTTAAACACTCGCTTTGTTATGTTAAGTTTGTGTGCATGGTTCCACAAGCCATGCTCTTTGGAGGGACAAATTCCTCAACAGGAACTCTAGAGTGGTTGTTGTCGTATTTGTTGAATCATCCAGAGGTGTTGGAGAAGGTGAGAGAGGAATTAGAGAGAGTGGTGGGGGAAGATCGGTTGTTGAATGAGTCAGACCTTCCAAAGCTGACATATATTCGGAAGATCATCCTTGAGACACTTAGGTTGTATCCACCAACACCATTGCTAATACCACACGTGTCATCAGAATAGATAAGTGTTGGAGGATTCAATGTGCCACGAGACACAACAGTGATCATCAATGGTTGGGTGATGCAGAGAGATCCGGAGGTGTGGGATAAAGTAGAGTGCTTTAAACCATAGAGGTTTGATGTGGAAGGAGAGGAGAAAAAGTTACTGGCTTTTGGAAGGGGAAAAAGGGCTTGCCCTGGAGAAGGGATGGCTATGCAAAGTGTGAGTTATACTTTGGGATTGTTGATTCAATGTTTGGAGTGGAAACGAGTGAGTGATGAAAAGGTTGATATGAGAGAGAATAATTGGATCACTTGGTCAAGGTTAATTCCTCTCCAAGCCATGTGCAAGCACCATCCTCTCTACTCTCAACTTTCCTCTAATTAGTTCCTTTTTCTCTTTTTCTTTCTTTCTCACTTCTCAATTGCCAATAATCTTCCATGTATTGTTTATTATTCTTATATCCAAAAGTATAATTCGTTCTACATTATATCATTAAAATTTATAATCATTCACATTGGTTATAAAACAAGATTCTTCCTTTCTTTACTAGTCTTTCTTAGCCCTTGGATGAATAAAGGAAATTCATGATGTAGTAAAAATGTCAATATAAGAAAATGATATATAAGAAGATGGTAAGAAAAATGGTAATTCCTTATTCTCTTGTGTGTATTTACATCACTCAATGTATAGGAAATATATATAAGTGTACAAAGACTTTCTTTCTTCAAATTACAAGTTAATTATGTGGTGATCCACTAATCATGGGATTCTATCAGTATCAAAATAATTGTGTATAATTGCATATAATTTGATAATCATTATTTCCTTAATAGTCAAAGAAGTTATCAAATAAATATTGTAATCTAAGATTGAATGAATAGATTTGTGCTTGGTCAATGGAAAAAGATAAAAGAGCTCCATAGGGTTTTTCAAGAAAGAAAAGAAAAAAAAGAAGAAAACACAACTACCTCAGTTGCCTTTAAAGATGAAGATCTCCATTCCATGAGCTTTTGTTGTCTCTGTTTTTATGCTTCAATGAAAAAATTAAGACCTTAAGTTGTCACTTTTAATGTTTTTCTAAATTTCGAAACTTAATATTTTTAATTATTAAAATTACAACCTTTTTTCTGTCATTTTTCATTATGTAAAACATCTCAAATCTTTAGTTTCTAAAAAAATTGAGACAAAGAGGAAACTCACCTATTGGTAATGAAAACTCTGTCTGAGAACAACAAAAGAATCCTAGTGAAATGTATAAAGTAGTCAGCAACATCAAAAATAACTCTTTCATTAACATTTTTAGACCATCTTCAAAGTTAATTCTTTCAACAAAAAATTAATAAAGTAATCAACACATATTAGGAGGTTGATGATCTTATAACTTTATTCATGTTGTGGAATGTTGCCTAATTCTTATTCAATTCTCTCTTAATTAACCACCTTCCTTTCTAGACCATTTTGTTTACTTTTGCTAGTTCTCTATCATTCATGTTCCTTTGTTAGGTTTTTTACCAAATTGGGGTTGTTTTTTTTTCTTTTTACCAAAATGGGGTTGTTTTTTAAAAAATTACAAATTTGGATAAGTCGTGCCAACGTGGTACGACTTCTGCCACCTCAACTGAAGTCATGCCAACTTAACACAACTTTTGTCACGTCATCTTTTTTTTTAAAAAAAATTATTGTTTTAAAATAAATACACATTACAATTAAGCCAATAACAATGATGACGAACATATCGCTGATGATCCTCTTCCACGAAGACCTCGATGACAAATACAAAGATCACATTGTGGCACGTTTTCCCATAAATAATTTACTTCCAATAGTTCAACTTTTTATTTTTATTTTATATCTTGAATGAATCTTACTAATTTGTCTATTTATAATTAATCTTTTCTCATCATTACGTGTTCTGTAAAACCATTACTTTCCAAGGTATTTATTTTGCAAATTCACAACAACAATTCTCTATTTATTTTCCAAATACAATAACAATTCTCATTTCTATTTATTTCCAAATGCAATAACAATTTTCTTCATATTTTTTATTAATCAAATAACCAAATTAATTTATTACATTAATGTCAAACATGATCTATACACGATAACCCAATTTTTTGTCGTTTAAAACTAACACCCTTAAAAAATTATGTATCAAATTAATTTTAAATATTACATACTTACTACTAAATATATAAACAATTTATTTTAAAAATATGACTTGACAAAATTCGTGCCAAGTTGGCATGACTTCAGGTTGAGGTGACAAAGTCGTGTCAACTTGACATGACTTCCTATGAAAAAGTCGTGACAGGTTGAAACGACTTATCCAAATTTGTAATTTTTTAAAAAACGATCCCATTTTGATAAAAAAAAAAATCAGTATGGTCAAAAAACCCCTTTTCTATGCTAAACAAAAATCAGTTTAGTGGTTGTCAAGGTGGGAAAGGTAGGTATGTGTTGGTTTATGTAGGAAACGTGTACTACGTTGTGGGTTATGACTCACATTTTCTGTTTTCTTGGCATAATTAGGAGGTTACTTACCACAATTAATTGTAATCAAGGGGAGGTTACTTACCACAATTAATTGTTATCAAAAGGTGGTTACTTACCATTAATTGTTGTTTTTATTATTGTTGTCTCATAGAACCACTATATATAGTGGCTTCCTTCAAGCAATGTAACACAACAAATAACAACATACATTTGTTTCCTCTCTCTTTTCATATACTATTTATTTCTTCTCTTGGGTGTAAGGGTTTAACCCATATAGAGAGAACTTGTTTTGGGGTTATTTATCTATTAGCCTGAGATAGATGAAAAGGCATTGTCTGCAATCCAGTTATGCTTGTCCTGCGAGGTGTTACGTAAGGTCATCAATGATAAAATTGCAGCAGACATATGGAGTAAATTGGAGTCTCTATACATGACCAAAAGTCTTGCAAAAAAACTTCGGTTAAAAGAACGACTCTTTACACTCCGAATGTCCGAAGGTACTCCCATCCAATCTCACCTTGATGAATTTAATTCCATCATAATTGATTTGGAAAATTTGGATGTTAAAATTGATGATGAGGATAAAGACGTTCTACTTATTGTTTATGTACCACCCTCGCATCGACAATTCAAAGAAATTATGTTATACGGTAATTATCTTACCTTAATCTTTGATGATATCAAGACTAATTTACTAGCCAAAGAAAAATTTGATACTGAAATTCATTTTGGAAGTTCTGGTGAAGGATTAGTAGTTAGAGGGAGAAACCAAGAGAAAGGTAGGAACAATAAATATAAATCTAAGTCAAAATCTAGAGGCAAAAACTCCAAACATTGTCGTTATTGCAAGAAAAAGGGACACGAGATCTCTAAATGTTATAAATTGAAAAATAAGCAAGATAGAGAAGATAATGGAAATGGTAAACAACCAAAAAAATCTGTCGAAGCCAATATTATTGAAGCTGAATCTGATGGAGATTGTTTTGTAGCTTCTAACACTGAACAAAGGTCTAAAAATGAATGGATTCTTCATTCTGGTTGTACTTTTCACATGTCTCACAATAGAGACTGGTTTACCACATATGAACCAGTTTATAATGGTCTTGTTTTGATGGAAAACGATGCTCAATGCAAAGTTGTTGGTGAAGGAACAATCAATAGAACTTAACAGGTGTCAGATATGTCCCTGAGTTGAAACGAAATCTCATTTCCTTAGGCACCCTTGAATCTCATGGGTGTAGATACTCAACTGAAGGTGGAGTCTTAAAAATATCTAAAGGAACTCTTGTGTTACTAAATGCAATTCGATGTGATAGTTTGTATGTGTTGCAGGGTTCAACAGTTACATGTTTTGCAGTTGTTGCCTCACCCAAAAGGCAAAAGACTTACTAAGTAATTGTTTTTTTAAGATATCAGTTATTAAATGAAAAAAAAAAGAAAAAAAGACAGAGGTATTTAAAAATTACAAGTCAACCGCTACATTTTTGTTAATTAGTAAGCATTTAAGAAAATATAATGATGGAGAAGGGTGAATAAATTTTCAATAAAATATTTTCCAAAGTTTGAAGCCACAATGTGCTGAATATCGTAATTCAAAATATAATAATATGAAATTCAAAAGTCCCTATCGAAAAGTCATCGCTTGTCTTTCGGCTTTTACAATAAAATTCAATGTTGCTTATGTAAGCATTGAGCACAAATAAAAGGGTTTGTTTAGTTAGAGTTTATGTTATTCTTTTGCCAAACAGAAAAAATGTAAGAGAAAAATAATTGAATGAAAAAGAAAATAAGTAAGTAAGAAATAGAGTAGAAATATTATTTTATTAAAGAGAAATATTTTTTCTATTGTAATACTATTTTATTTAATTATCATGTTTATTTTTATTTTATTAAAAATTCCAATTTATTATGTTATGATTCCTTATAATCGATTATAAGAATATATTAACACTATAGTGTGTGTGGTGCGTGAGCGGGGAGAGGCTATCTTATGTGAAATTGAGGAGAAAATAGGGGTGACAAAGCGGGCCAGTCCGTCCCGCATTGGTCCGTTCCGTGCTTGGTCTGCAAAAATACGAGTTGGGTTGGCTCGTCCCGCAAAGTTATTGCGGCTCCGCATAAGAGCTGGTGCGCGGGTTTGCGGGCCAGCTCGCATTTTTTTTTTTTTTTTAAATTAAATATTTTTTTTTTTTACATTTTGTTCTTAAAAACTTGTCAAATTAAACCTATATATTTGTTACTATCAAACCTAAATTCTTTTTCTTCCTTTTCAAACATAATCAAACATCAAAACATTAAACATTAAGATAAATATCAAATATCACTATTCTTCCACTTTCAAAACATTAAAAATACCTAATTCCAAAATATTAAACATAAACATTAATTAAAAAAACATTAAACAATTGTGTTTCTTTCTTTGAAATTTTGTGAAAACCTAATTGCATTGTCTTGTTGTTGCTAAGTGCCAATTTTTTTTTTCTTGAGGGTTAGCGAGTCAGTCCGCCCCACCCCGCTGCTGGCCCGCGCACGTTGCGGGCTAATGCGGGGCGGGCTTATGCGGGTTGAAAAGGTCAGTCCGTCCTGCGTTTTTTAGCAACGGGCCGCGGGCCGGCCCGCACAGCCCGCCCCGCTTTGTCATCTCTAGGAGAAAATAACATTAAATATTTTAAAATAAAAACATCAAGTTTAATTATTTAACTGAATATTTTTAAAAAAATGAGGATTAAAATTTGAGTAAAATAAAAAAAATAGAAAATCGCATGTAAAGAATTAAAAAGAGATTAAAATTATAATCTTATAAAAAATAACTGAATAGTAACTTCGCATAACATTTTGAAAATTTTAACATAGTTCGAAACCAAGACCAGAACGAAAAGGGTTTCAGAGAGTCGAAGCTGCAAACTTATTTCGCCGCTCAAAATCGGTGGTAACGGTATTCTCCGTCACTCCCAAACCCAATACACCGGCAACAACGTGTTTCCTCTTCCGACGCATATATGGCAGCGGCACGAGGTTATTCTATTCGTTCCAATCGCATTCACCTTTATGTTTGTTTATCCCAATTCATGGTTAATTATTGATGATAATGGAGTGATTGTGTATTTTGTGACAGAGCTTCCGGGGTTTTACTTTGATCCTGTGAAGAACAGATATTTCCCCATCAAAGGCCCCATTCCTGGCTCTTCTTCCACGCACAAGAACCCTACTCCCAAGGCACCACAAACCCCTTCCAATAAGGTATTTATAATGTCTGTGATACCTTAATAATGTATTGTATGTCTTATTAGGGTTATGCTTGAGTACTTGCAAATTTAACTTTAAATGTGACTGATTTTAGTTACAGCAGAGTGGTAGGAAGCTTAGAAACAGAACCTTGTCCAAGCTGCTTCAGGCTAGGGAGTTGGATGGTCACCGTGTCGTTTACTCTCATAATTGCAAATGTAACTTTGCCGAGGAATGCGGGAAAATTCAAGCATCTAAACCTGTGGTGCGAATGATTTTGGCTTCATTTTTTTTCTCTGTGGTTCAGCCTTCCGAGTTTTGAATCAAATCTAAAGATTGAAATTGCAGGTCTGGAGATACCGGGGAACTGATAAGTTGGGTGTTTGTGCTTTGGAACACTTGCGCGTTGATGTGCAGACGTTGCAGGGGCAAACGGAAACTGATGTTTTGTTGACGGGCAGCATAAATGGCTCCTTGAGGTAACTTCTGTTTGTGTTTGTGCGCATTTTATGATTTCTTGTTGTGCTTGCTTTGCATCATGTAATGTAATGTAATTACATGATTGGGAGAATCTCTATTCTTTAACTGATATCAATTTCCCTGAATATTTTATCAGGACTTTGATGATCCTGTTAACTCATTGGGCCACACTGGTTGCATTTGAACCTAGATGTTGATTGTTCCTTGTTTGATTCTTGTTCACATTCATGCATAATGTGGATTACTGTCTGCAAGTTGATTGTGAAATTTTTATTTGCAGTTTTTCTGAAGTTGGAGGGGCTGGGCAATATTTTGATGACGGGACAAAATGGAGAGCAGATTGTGTGATGAATTATGTTAAAGGGAAAACATTTGAGCACAGTGAAGTGCATAAGCCAGTTTTCAGACCTAATCGAGCTGCATTGCTTATGCCCTCTAGAATATCTTGTATACGGTTGGGTCCAAAGTGCTCTCCTCACGTAGCGAGTGATGGTTCCGTTGCAGGACGTGTTTTGTATCCTTTTGATTTATTTTTTTGGTTATTCCTCTGTGAGCATTATATAGTAATGTGACTATATATGGTTAAAATTAGAACGTAACTTATAATCTTGATCATCCATGTAACATTGGATTACCAAGATTAGCTGTAAGCATGGTTATCAAACTCACATTGTAACTCGAAAAATTGTTTGAGTTTACGTTGCCACACCCATTGGCTGAGTTGACTTGGAAGCAAACTCGTTTTTGGAGTAGGATCGGTAGACTCGCCGTGAACTTGGTGAACTCTGCTAAACTCGTGAGCTTGCAACCAAGTTAATGAATCTAGAGGTTTTTATAACCCAAAATGATGTAGTTTCCTATGTGGAAATAAATAAAACTCACCTCAATTCGTTCTTTTCCTCCATTGCTGCTCGTGATTAGGGTTCCTTGTTTGCTGTCGCTGGTCGCTACCTGTCATTCGCTGTGCCGTGGTTGTCTCTGCTCTCCGTGTTGTCATTCTCTTTGTTCGTCGTGGCATAATTCTTTGTTCCTCATGCCATCGTTGTTGCCGTCGCATGAAATTGTTTTGGTCGTTCGTTGCACTGTCGTTGTGTGGTGGTGCATCATTGTTTGTGCTTGTGGTCTGTTGTGTTATTGTGGTCGTACTCCGTTGTCCGGTAGGTAAGATAATTTTTTTTAATCTTACATTGGAGATGATTTTAAAGGGGTATGGAATAATGTTTTTAAATTTTTAATTGTAAATTAGAATTAGGGCATGCATGGGATCAAATTAGGGTTTTTTAGTTTTGTTTTTTTATTATAGAAAATTCTGTTTTTTAAAGTATGTCTAGGAGTGGATAAAGTTCAACCGAGGGTAATCCAAGTGCATTCTTATCTATTAAAAGTAGAAGTAAAAATGCTCCAAGAAATAGGTCAGACATTGGATGAAAGCACGATTATAGATATTAATGGCAATGATAGAAAAGTGAAATGTAATTATTGTTCAAAGATTGTGAGTAGAGGGATATTTAGATTCAAGCATCATCTTGTTGGAACTAGAAAGGATTTTGAACCTTGTGCTTCTATTTCAGAAGAAATAAAAATTCTGATGATAAAAGTTGTTGCAGAAGCTAAGGAAGCTTCATCAAAGAAAAGAAGCTTCTATTTGTATAAATTATTATTTTTCATATGAAGTAAAGTTTTACGAGTTTACGGAGCTTTCACGAGTTTAGGTAAACTCTTGAGTTTGATAACCTTGGCTATAAGGTATTCAATATGTTAAATCCTATCATCTTATTGGGATAATGTATTCCATTTATTTTTATTAAAATTGATCTTCAATTGAAAGATCTTAACATGAAAATAGATTTACTACACTGGGGTCAGAAACATCAGGTGGATCACTTTACACTCTTGGTCTTGTTGAACCTTTAAATCTTGGACCAGGTATACTGAACACATGGAGCGGACTTGAGGAAATTGCTTCTTTCAAATGTACTCTTTGGACAGCAGAATATGATTATAATAGACATCGGGCTGTAATTGGTAAGTTACATGTTCCTCTTTATTTTTTCTCACACATATACACGGACACATGTATTATGCCACATAATGTTAAATTTAGATACAGATACTATTAGTGTTAATTTTTGGCCTTTCCACTTTGTTACGTTTTATGTTCCCTCAGTAGCACTTTCCTATATTAATTGCAAGTTTCCAACCCAGTTGAGTTTTTTATTATAACCAAACCAATAGCTATAGGTGGTAATGGATAAATAGCTTTGGCCCATAACGGCACCCTAACTTTTGTCAACAGTTTAGCAAGGATTCTTTATTGTTGAGAGACTATGTTTGCTTCTGTTTACTGCACAGACTTATAATGTTTTGGTATTTTTCATCCCATTGGTTTATTTCTAATATGTTAAGTTTCTTCTTCACTGTTTGATTTTGAGCTTAGAAAATTTAGCTACAAAGAATGATACCGTCTAGGCAGTATCAATATGGCTGTGACTGGTCTTTTTTTTTATTTTAGTTCTGTCTCTTGTCTTCAATTCGCACCTGTTTTTGTTACTTTAAGATGATGGAACATGTGTATGCCACAGGGAATGGTTTATGATATATATCCCTCTTCCATGAGAATATCTGAATAAGCTTTTAGACATTACAATTTCCTCCTTTGTAATTTTTTATCTAATTTTTTGCAAGATATTTATTGGTGTTCTATATCTTTATTAGGTACAAATTTAGGAGGTGCTTCAGTGGATCTGGAAACAAGGACGGAAACATGGTTTTTACGATGTAAAAGTGATGTTTTTGCGCAACAGATTATTAATTCTGTAGGTTATCCCTTTTTATTTGAAAAAGTTAGCAGGTTATTCTTTTTAAAATACTGCCCAGGACATTTTCTTTCAATCAAATATATAATGGAATTGAAGAAAAGATGAATTTTTCACCATGTCTTCATAGATGAAAATGTTTTTGTAAATTTAACTATTATGAATATGAACTGAAAATTTACCTAGTGTACAGAACTGCTAGCACTTGTACTGTTCTATATCATATCATCTATCACTTGCACAATTCTTGTTTAAACACACTTGAAATAAAATCCGAGTTATTTAATTGTTTATTGCTCATTTTGAAAAAGATATAATAATCATAAGGTTCAAAAGGAAATGCTGTGCTTGATGTTAGAAAAAAGGAATCTATTTTTACGGAGAGTACTAGTCCCACTTGTTTTTATATTTTGTTTGGTCTTACATTTAGATCAGAAATATGGAGACTAGCATAATGAGATCTGTATGAGAGCAGCATTAAATTTAATTATCTGTCAAAAGTTTACACATTGTGCTTCATCGTGTAACTTTTTTACAGTGTCTATACGTCCATTAATTAAAAGGGTACATGTTAGGTAAAGTAGAAAGGGAAGTAAGAGTCTAGGGAATCATTTGTTCTGTTGTAGGAATAGTGATAGCAGTCTGTAATTGAACATCTGGGAGTTAGTTGGAATAAGTTACACTTTGGAGTTTTATTACACCGATGATCCTATTTATTTGTTTGTTTGTGTTCTCTTCTAATATTTTCTCTTTGGGAAATATCTTATCCTCTGATTTACTTCTATTCCTTCTTTCCTGTTTTTATTTTTCTTGAGAGTTAGTTCTGCAGGGACTTGGGAGTTTATTACATTGATGATCTTATTTATTTGTCTGTTTGTGTTCTTTTCTATTTTCTTTGTTCAGGAAATATTTTATCCCCTGGTTTACTTTTATTCCTTCTTACTTTCTTTAATAAAAAAAATCTTTTATGTAGAACGAAATGGGATATATCTTGGTTGCTCTTACTAAATCACTGTGACATATCCTTTGTGCATAATTTGTGATTATTATTCTCAACATGTTTTCTAATTGTTGTTGCAGGGAAATGTGATTTTATGCGGGCTTAGGAATGGGGCAATTGTCACTGCAGATTTTCGTGAGAAAAGAGAAAGGCTTTCTAGTAGGCTTATTACCCATCGGATACCTTACACTTCAGATACTAAAGTTGGAAGTTCTAAAAGGGAATGGTTCAAGGTATTTTTTTTATGGAAATTAGAATTGAGGAGAGGCTAGAGAAGCACAAGATTTCAATAAACAAGCAAAATATAGCATAATAAAATATTATAGAGTGGTTCAAAATATATAATGTAAACCTTGATTTTAAAATTATGCGGTAAAAATGTAAGAAAATCTATTAATAGAGAAAAAGGTGAAAACTAAGATTTCCCAGTATGTGCCAAATGATGTATGCTTGCTGATACTTTCAAAGCTCATTTCCAGACTACTGACATAACGCACTGTCAAGGTTTTATGCATGTCCTTAAACTACTCCTCTCACTATATTAGTGATTGAAAAAATCCCATAAATTGTATTTAATATGTAATTTAGAGGTCTTTGTTTAGTAATGCGTACTAGTTGTAAAAATATGAAATATGGTCATCTTTTCATCTTCAAACAGGATCATGTCTTGGATTTTTGAATTCATCTTTTTAGAGTACTAGTTTGTTTAACATTTTTTATTTATTTGGATCTTAGGTTTACAGGGAATTGTATTTGGCTCTTTGATATTATTAGTTGAGGAATTTGTTTAAAATTTACTGTCTTCACCAGCAAGGACATGTCACATGTCAATTGCATCATTAAGCAAAAGCAAACTAATTAGTTGATGGTTGTTGATAGAAATGCTGAGGTACAACTGGGCCAGGAATATGGTCCTAAGCCCAAGATTTGGAGAGTGTATGAGAGGAAGAATAAGAGAGGGGTTAAGAGGAATGACGTGGCCTTGAATCAGGCTT
>Ga0123341_1004280_pt1 | contig 12506 bp, 9 predicted proteins | sample Turbeapinknodule_FD_89959 | JGI IMG/M metagenome (GOLD analysis project Ga0123341, IMG submission 89959) | Root nodule microbial communities of legume samples collected from Mexico - Turtle bean Mexico pink nodule | ecosystem: Host-associated > Plants > Roots > Nodule | place: Mexico: Nepantla... | reverse complement strand
TTAGAGTGAACCAGTATAAATCTCTGTGTGCATTCTCTCTCTCCCTTAACTCTTTAAATTCAGTTTTGATATTTGTATACTGGTATAAACAACCGATTGTTTCTGCGAAACAACCGATTGTTTCTGCGAAACAACCGATTGTTTTTTTGGTGCTGTGCTTTTAGCTTTGTGATTTGGCAAACTGGATTCCTTATCAATTGTTTCTTGAGATAATTTCATTCTTGACTTAAAAGTTTTTTAAATCTCTCTTTATACCATTCACCCCCCCCCCCTCTAGTTTAAAGTCATCCATTCTAACAAAGTTGAATTTACAAGAGCCCTAACACACTTATTTATAGTGCTAAGGAAACCAAGATTCCGATTTTAACTCTAAAAACTCTTCATTCGTATGGTGACAAATCATTGGAGAAATTATTCTCAAATTGTTGACAAGTGGCCTTTCTTCATTAGAGGAAAATCCTCTCCATTAAGGAGATGACATGTGGACCTTCATCCCTTCCTTGCCTATGCTTAGGTGGGCTCCTCATGCTTCCCATGTGATGTGAGTTGATTTTTGGATTGCACATTTTTAGAGGTTTTTACTTGGATTATGATTTTGATTTAACAAGATATGGCGAGACTCAATGAAGATTGCCACTGGACACGGACTTAACTAAGTGGTTAAGTAAGTGTGAAGGTTCTCTTCAAGAGAGCAAAATAAAAACACAATTATTATGATGATAAACTCGAAAATTAAGAACACAAAAGATAAAGAGATGATCGAATGGAAATGGAAGATAAGGAATAGCAAAGTAAGAGTAAATGGTGGAATAATGAAGTAAAAAAGGAAAGAGATAAGGAAGCATAGGAAAAATGGATAGAAATGAAGGTAGAGTCACACCACTTAGGGAGACAACTCCAAGATAAGTGAGGAGTGAGTCACCACTTGAAGCACACTCTGCTCAAGATAAGACTCATAAAAATTTAGAGACACTCAGGGAAATACTCTGATAAAGTTTCTTTTCTTCAATATTCAATGTGTATTACAATGAGGCAAGGAATCCTATTTATAGGAGATAGTAAAGCAAGAATGAAGGGTAGGGGGTGACTATGAGGAGAAACATTCTAGAAACTAGGGTAACCTAGTGTGATACACAAGGTAGGTGGTAGCTTCTAGAAACTAGGTTAAGTGAGGCAAGGGGTGGTCATGAGATGTGTTTCTAGAAGCTATGTTAAAGTGGGTTTTGGCACAAGCCCAATTTATGCTAAATACATCCTAATCTACTAATAAAAAGCAGGGAAAATAGCTAGTGCTCAGGTCCAATTATGTGGGCTTTGCTCTTGGTAATCCTCTGAGGTATAAGAGGCTCTAAGGCAGTGACTACTGAATGAGCTTGACCTAGCTCTAGGACTTGTGTCATGTTGCTGGTCATCTTTCTAGAAGGTCGGGCTAGCTCAGTGGATGCTCTATCACTTAAGGTTTCATTATCATGTTATGCTTGGACGTTCCATGCTTCCACTTAGTCATTTCATGCCTTTTTTTTACCCTATACACTTATTTGGGAACTCTAGATGATCTAGGCTTTCACTAGGCCCAATTGTAACCCTAACTATACTTTCTATTCCTATTTGTACCCTACTTTAATAGGCTCAATACATTGCCTATGAAAATTATCCCAAAAACAAGATCAAATAAAACTTACATTACTCTATACAATTTTTACAAGGCTAAGAAGAAGAAAAAGACTCTTCAGTTATGAGTTATCCTCTCCGATAAAACTTCATCTTTCTCTATCTTCCTAGCTTATGGTTTTGTGGCTGGAACCAATCATGAATTTATTTAGAGTTTGTAATGTTGTATGGATTCAATGAAGCCAAAGCAGAAGTTGTATAAAGGTAGAAGTAATATTAGGAAGGTGGTTTTTTTTGTGTTGAAGTAGAGCTTTAGAAGAGGTGAGGCCAACTTCTAAATAATTCTAGGCTAGACACACAAATTGGTGCTAACATAGAGTGAACTTGACACAAGTGAGACATCATTTTGACATAAATTTTTTACTCAATTCAAGTTGAATTTACAAGATCCCTAACACACTTATTTATGCTACAAGCAGCCTAGGTTCTGGTTTTAACCCTAAAAACTCTCAATTCCTATAGTGACAAATGATTTCCTCTCGTCGGAGAAAATCCTCTCAAGTTAGAGGTTGACAAGTGGCCTTTATTCGTTAGAGGAAAATAATCTCCATTGAGGAGATGACATATGGACATTCACGCCTTCCTTTCTTATGCTTAGGTGGACTCCTCATGCTTCCCATGCCATGCTTGAACGTTCAATGCTTCCACTTAGCCATTCTAGACCTCTTTTTTTTTACCCTAGAAGCTTATTTGAGAACCTTAGACAGCCTAGGGTTGCATTGAGCCCAAGGAGTCCCAATTGTAACTGTAGTTAGACCCTCTTTTCCTATTTATACCCTACTTTAGTAGGCCCATTAGATGACCCATGAAAATTAGACCAAAAGACAAGCCCAAACAAAACTTACACTTCTTAGTACAATTTTTACAAGGCTAAGAAGAAGAAAAAAAACTCTTCAATTATGAGTTCTCCTTTCCGATACAAGCTCTATTTTCTTATATCTTCTTAGCCAATGGTTTTGAGGCTAAATGGTTTCCATCATTCCCTCCCTCCGGAAAAGGATATGTCCTCATATCTCAATGATGCTCAATGACAACAACCTCTATTTCTTTGATTAAGTGTTGTCCTCTAAGATTAAATAACAACCTACTATAAACATCAAAGAAAAATGGAGTAAGAAATTTAAGATAACTGTTGATGCAATCCTAGCTTGCATTGTTATGAGTCTTTTGTTTTGTATTTTGGGGTGCGAAATTTGGTGGGACTGGGTGGCTAAAATGAGTGAAAGAAATTTTGAAGTATTAGTGTATGGAGAATAATAATGAAGCTTAAGAGAGGTTAGGCCAACTCCTAAGAGGTTTCTTGCTAAAACACTTAGAAATAAGGCTAGCAAAGAGTGAGCTAAGAGACTAGTTGAGGCTGAAATTTTGGCAACAATTCAATAGTCTACTCAAAGCTAATTTACAAGGGAGCTATCACTTGTATTTATATTGCTATGTGCAGCAAAGGTGCAAGCTTTAACCCTAATAACTCTCCACTCATAGAAGGACAAGTGACTCTCTCTATTATGAGCAAATTCTCTCAAATTAGAGGTTGACAAATGTCCTCCTCTAATTGGAGAGAATCCTGTCCATTCCCATGAAGACAAATGTCCTTTTGGCATTGGTGGGAATCCTCTATTAAGGAGATGACATGTGGACCTTCATGTCTTCCTTGCCACTCCATGCTTTCTATTTGCACTCTAATAATTTATTTATGCACCTTAGATGGTCTAGAGTTGCATTGGGACCAAGGAGGCCTAATTGTAACTCTAGCTAGACTATTTCTTTTTCTATTTACACCCTGTTCTAATTGGGCCAATACATGGCCCATGAAAATTGGTCCAAATACAAACCCAAAATAAAGCCTATACTACTATGTATAATGTTTATAAAACTAGATAAAAATGGAAGAGCAAACAACATCAATTCTCCCTGAGATGAGAGTCTTTTAAAATCCTTTTCTGCTTCCAATCTTCTTAGCCAAATGTTTTAAGGCTGGATGGATTTTCATCAATTGTATTTTAGGAAATTAGTAAGGAAATAATGCCCTTTATTTTTTTTTTATAAAAGTTTTGTTGGGATGAAATATGGCCATTTTCAAAAATATTTTCGTTCACTTTGTCTTGTTCATTGCCCAAGCCGGGCAACAACATCACAAAATGTTATTTTTTATTTTTGAGAAGAATAGTTAACATTATGATTTAAATTAAAAAGGAGAGTTCAAAGTGTCGTAATCTCTCTTTAAGGATTCTTTTTTCAACTAGGCTTGTAGAGGGTGTTATATGATACTTTGTGTCCTTTCTAGATTCCTCTTCTTCTTTTTCTAAAAACTTTTCATATGGCTCTTCCATGGAGGAAAACTTTATATCTATATCTAGTTCAACTCCAAACACAAAATTTTCTTCAAGCGCATCTTCACAAGGGTTTTATATAGAAGACAAAATGTTATCAATATTTGGTTCAACTATAGAAAAATATTTTTTTGTTCTTTTCTTTTTTATTCTATTATTTTCTCTTTCTTCTTTCTTCTTTCTATCTGTTGTTTGTCTTCTTTCTTGTTAGTAAGAGCTTGTACTTTTTCTCTAAACTCTGTCTCTCTTCTTGTAAACTCTTTTTTCCTTCTATAAATTGTTTTCCTATTTTTACAAGCTCTTTGATTTCTTCTCTAATCTTCTTATTTCTCTCATATGAAAGAAAAACAATTTTTCTTCTCATACACACCTTCAATTCCTTCCAATTCAATTTTTTTGATTTTCTACCAATCCTAACATCATTTTGCCTTTGTTTCCACCAAGACATAACATGTTCTTGAAAACTTAAGATAACCATGGATAATCTTCTAAATTCATTCACCCTGTGCTTTTCAAAAATTTGATCAACCTTTGTCTCACATTCTAAATATGCCTCAACATTTTCATTTCCATCAAAAGAAGGGAGATATACTTCAGGCTCAATAGAATAAGGGGGACTTTTAGGCTTATAATGATGTTTAAGGGGTGGTTGATAGGAATGGATATAGTAAGGATTACTACACACCATTTTTCTCCTTGGGAGTAAAAGCCCCTTTAATGTTATTGTTTTATACTTAAACCCTCTTTATTTTTGCTCCTAAAGTTAACAAGGAGATGATCAAGGATGCACAATACCATTCATACTATGAGAAGTCATCTTAACAATCAAGTGAAAACCTCACTAAGGATCTAGCAGACCTCACCAGAGGATCTAGAACAAACCAGAGCACTTTTTTTCTTTCTACTAGTCTTCTTAAGAATAAACCAAGTTGTAAATAATTTGGGCTCACTTTTGGATCCAAATAGCAAGATAGGCTAGAATAAGTGTCTTTAGCATAATAAGGGGGTGTAGTTATCATTTTAGTTTGTTTTTTACCTAGTTTCTAGAAGAACAAGCCTACAAACCCTAAAGGAAGTCCCATTTTTAGGTTTCCCATCCTACCTTTGCTTCTTGTTTTACAAGACACCATCTCCTATAAATAAGGTGTCATACTCCTTGTATTTTTACATGTTAATTTTGAAGAGAAAAGTTACTCTGCACAAATTGTGTGAGAAGTTTGAGGTTTGAATTCTCTTGGCTAGGTCTTATCTTGATTAGTGTAAGACTCTCAAGTGGCGACCCTTCACTCTTGGTGGCTACCACACCCCAAGTGGTGTGAACCACTCTCACAACCATTCCGTAAGCTACTTTTCTTCCACTCTTTTCAATGTATTTCCATTTCATATATGTCTTTATCTTGAATTCTTGCTCTTGGTTTTGCTTTTGTTATATGCTTATGGTTCATCATTTGGTTCGGCCATGACCACCATTGATGCTTACCTTATTGCCATTTCCATTACACAATGCATCTCATCTTTCACTTTATATTGATTTTTCATCTTTGCCTTTGTGAAGTGCACCTTCACACTTACTTAACCATTTGGTTAAGTTCGTGTCCAGTGGAAATCTTCCTTAGGTTTCACCATAAATTTCTAAAATACCAACTCTAAGTAAAGTGTCACCATAAAATGGAACCATCTAAAAATCAACTCACATCATGATCACTCTGACTTATATGCACACAAGAATAATGAAGAGAATGATGACACATTATTGAATGAAAAAAAAAAAAACTAAAGATTTTCACAAAGGTTTGATTCAACAAAGAGTAATAAAAAAAATTACAAATGGTTTTCAAAGTTGGTCGAACATGAGATTTATAATGGTTCTCTCTTAACAAAGAGCTACATCAGTCCTCAGCACACCACTGAGAATTCACTAAAGCAATCAAACAAGATTACAAAAACATTTAAGAGTGTTGATCTTGAACCCTTCAAGAACACACAACACTCTTAACCACACACAAATTTCAGAAACCCTATCTGAATCTATTTACAACACAATACAATAAAGAAGAATGAAGTTTGAATACACATGGGTGTGATACAAATGAAGAACAACATAAATGATAACCCAAAACCTACTTCACATCACAACAATGATCCAAGATTAAAATGTAATCTTCAAGAATTATTTTAAAATTGTTTGTTTTTCTCACTTGAAAAAGTGTTATGTTAAATGATTAGAAAATATCTTTATATAGGCTAAGAAAAATTGTTAAAACAGTTTGATCATTTAATGAAATCAATTTAAATCAATTAAAAATAGTTTGAAAAACATAATAATATCATGTTAAAATTATTTAATTGATTTTTTAAACTAATTGATTGTTTTCTTTAACTGATGAAATTATCATATAAAAAATCGATTAATTTATCAAAATAATTGGTTGATTTCACTTAACAAAAAAGACAAAAAGAAAACAAATTATTTTTTAAATCCTTTAAAAACCTTTAAGTGTTTTTAACCGGTTGATACGATAAATCAATCTCTTAAAATACTTGATATAGTCAAAAGACTTATACAAAAATAATTCCAACTAATTAATATACGAATCAACTAATTAATATATTGGAATCAACTAATTAAAATAAACATAGATTTAAAAAAAAAAACATTTAAAGAAGATTTCAAAATCAGGTGTATTTGGATCATAAATGTAAATTAACAAGACAAAATCTAACTATCTAGACACATACACGGCAGCAAGTCTTCATAACAGATTTGAAAATCATTAAAGTTTTCTTGTTCAACGAAAATGAAAATGAGGATAAAATTGTCATTTTGTTTCTTTTATGGAAGTGCAAGAAGAAGGAATGAAGGTGCAGCAAGAATTTCCTAGAAAAGCTGGGGCCAGGTAGCCAGTAAATTGCTAAATGGGCTTGCTGAATTTGAAAGAAGTTTTGAGCTCAAGGTTAAAGAGTCCGACAGAAACATGTGATTCAAAAAATTGATCCGACCACTGAAGATTCTATTCAATTCAAAATTGAAACTGGAAAGAAAATACCGTGTCTGGTTGAATTGAAGAGTGTGAAGATGGCGATGAAAGTGGAGCACAATCAGAATCAGCAATTAGGGTTTCCGTTCTGGAAACCGCTCCGTCGCAGGTTCGGACCCGACTCTCCTTTCTTCGCTCCCGGTAACCTCGAACGAGAACTTCTTGCTAAACAGGTTTTCTTTTCTCTCTGTTTTTCAATTTTTTTGGTGTTTGATTAATGGTTATAAGTACTGAATTTGAGATGATAACTTTTACTTACCCCTTTGCATTTCAAAGGTTGCTTTGGAATTGACAGAAGAGAAGGATCAGCTTGAGAAATGGATGCAAGAGGAAGAAGGAAGGTACTGATCCTTGTATGATGCTTTCATATCCTTAACATTATGTGAGATCCAAATCACTGCTGGCAAATGATTTTCAAATGTGGGGTTTCGTTTTCATTGTGGATTGTCATTATTTCTAATTCTCTAACTCTAGTTTTCTTTTGTTCTACTCACTTCTTGATGAAGCTGGTTTTTTTTCTATATAATTGTTGTCGTTAAATTATTTATTTTAAAACATATTGAAGAAACACAATTTTATTGGTATTACTCACAAGGCCATACACTGTTGCCCAAGAAAGTCGTAATCATTTGATCCCTATAGGTTACGTCATTTAGAAATCAGTTCTTGAAAAAAGAAACTTTAATTTTAGTCTCCACAAGGGTGTAAAGGGTAGAAAACTTACGGAACATGGTGTGTATTATTAAGAGGCTAGGTAATAAAACGTGCGTATTTTAAATTAATCATTTGGTCCCTATAGGTGAAACTCGTTTAGAACTCAATTCCTGAATGAAAAAATCTTTTAATTTTAGTCTCTGTAAGGGTGTATAGGGGTTAAAACTTGGAGGATTGATACAAAAACTGATTTTTTGAATGATTGTTACCTATAGGGACCAAATAATCTTCTTAACCTTAACTTTGAATTTTACTATGACGAGTGACAGTCCATGTGCCTCATCTCAAATTCTATCCTTTTGTGCAGGGAAATCTTTTGTCCCATTGTTGGTTGTGGTGCACGCTTGACTTCAATGGATGACTTCGAAAATCACTATAATGCAAGGCATACTGCATCTTGTTCTGTATGCTCTAGAATCTACCCAACGTCGCGGTTGCTCAGCATACATGTATCTGAAGTGCATGATTCTTTCTTTCAGGCAAAAGTTGCACGTGGTTACGATATGGTGTGTAAGTGTAAAGATGATTCATTGTGCTATTACGATACAATTCCTTATAGTATTGAATCAATGATATATTCCTTATCGTTAAAGAATTGACTAGTTGGATGTTTATTGCCTTATTCAGTGTGTATTCAAAATTACTTTGGTTTCTTCTATTTTCTCCAGTAATGTATACTTCATCTTTTTTTCTTAAAGTTATATCATCTTACAAATTGACAGCACAACTTCATTCACGATTTGGTAATTTCAAATACCGATTTAAACTTTTTTGTGCCTTCCTTATATGCTTTTTCAGTTATTTCTTTGGGACCTTACTGTATAGCCCGTTATTATTTTGTGCATCCACATATTTAATTGTGCACTTGATGCCAACTTGTTAATGTGTTTCTTTTGTCTTTGTTATATAGTATGAATGCTTGGTGGAAAGGTGTGGTTTGAAATTCAAAAGCTACAATCGTAGGCATCAGCATCTAGTTGACAAGCATAAATTCCCCACCTCATTTGAGTTTTTCAAGAAGGCTAAACCATCTAAGAAACAGAGATTGAAGTCCCAACACAAAAAAGCTGTTCCTAAGGAGGATGCTGCAGGAATGATGGAAGTGGAAAACGCAGCCGTGGATGACCTTGTTTCAGCAGTCTCTAAACTGAGCACTTCTGACTCCACCCCTTCATCTATCAGCTTTGGTCGCCGCAGCAAAGGCTTGTCATTTGTCCCTCGAACTGTTCGGCACAGAGATCAATCAAACTCAGCGGAATCTGAGACAAAGAGATAAGCTTGCACTCAAACCAATCTGCATTCTTAATTGCTAAATGATCAATATTCAGATGCTGCTCCATTATAAGATGTGTAAATGTCTTGTGCTCAAAGTTTGAAGAAGCTGATAAAGTTGAAGATAGGAAAAGTAGATCATGGTGGAGGATGTAATAAGCAGCATGCGGCAGTGTTATCTTTTCAATGCTCCCCCTTGTGGCTTAAGTTTGCCTAACACAGGCATTCTGCACGTGCGAATATCAGCTTTCTATGTGGAGATTTTTTAGCTTAATTTTGTATGATATTGTTCTGTTAACGTCTAACGCCTTTACTGAATACTTTGTGATTAGTTTAAAGAAATCAGTCTTAAAGCTTGTCATATGTTTAACCCTGTGACGGAATATCCGGCTAGTTAGTAAATGGTGCAGGCTTCCTGTTCCCATGACTTGTGATTTCTACTTCTGTAAAATTTGATTTTTTTAAGGACAAGATTTTGTTGACACCCAAAAATTATCATGCATATACTTGATAAACCATTATAATAATATAATAATATTTTAAATTAAAAAATAAATTTAATAGGATTAAAATATTAATTTATTTCTCAAGTACATGTTTATTACTATTATTCATGGTGTAAAGATATCACCACGTTTTTTTAACTTTGGTGCTTAATATTTTTTCAGTTTACATATAATTGTGAGACCAGTTGAGAATTTGTACGGTTGTTTGCATTCTTTTTAGAATAAAGTTTGGCTGACATTTTTGTTATTCTTTTACTTTCTACCTTACACCTCCATATAATAATAAAATATTATTTTTAATTAATAAAAATAAATATAAATAAAATTATGAAATAAAATAATAACATGTCTAGTTGGAAAGGGTTGCAAATGAAATAAGACGTTTACCATTACAATTATTGAAAATAAAAATACATTACAGCACTTAGGTGTTGTTTTGTAGAGTAGAGTGGAGGAAAATGGATGAAGGAGAAAACTGATTTTGTGTGGTAGAGGAGAGAGGAGAGAAATAATTTCTTTCTAACATTTTTTTGTAAGAAATAAAAAGAATTTTCAAAAAACTCTATTTTTCGTCAATTTTTACTTTACTAAGGATCTAAATATTTTATTTTATTTTTAATCTGTTTCTGTTTGCTCAGAAAGTAAAAAAAATGAAGTTCATATGACTTTGCAGCATACCAGCATCACCACTGCCATCATATGCTTGATACCCATTGCCTCCCAAAAAATTTTAAAAGAGCGATTGATAATTTCTCAAGTCAATTGACTCATACAACCAGGGCACATCGCAAATCCTAAAATAATAGTCATACATTAATTACTGCAACCTAAAACTATCAGAACAGGTTTTGTTTTACTTTCTCTTCTTCCTGTAACTGAGAATTTCTGGCTGAAGCTTGGATAGTTAACATTGCTCATTGGATTTGGCAGAGGTGGAGAGAAAAAAGTTATTGATAAAGATGGTTGACAACCTCAAAAAAGTGGTATATGTAAAATTAGACAGTGCAGATTAAATAAGATGGTTGATTAACTTGATTTACTACATAGATGCGACAACGTCTAATATGTGAGCTAAATATAGAAAAACGATCATGATGAAGGAGGAAGTATATGCCACATCTCTTGCTACAACAACGCGCTTCACTTCATCTCCATGCATCTCTAACTTCTCCATCACATTCACTCCTTCATTCACCCTCCGCAGATTCACGTAACTTCCTGCACATATCAAACACACCTACCAACATGCAAGCCTTGATATTCAGGTCCTCCCAACCCTTCCACAAGAAGAAACACCCTTCCACCCCCAACTCCCGCCTTCTCACCCTCCTCGCTGCCACACTCGCCACCACTCTCTTCCTCCTCTTCCTCTTCCGCCACACCCTCATCGACCCCAACAACCACTGCATCCCCTCCACCACAGCCGTCCGCCTCACCGACTCTGAGTCCGCCATCGCCACTCAGTTCGACGACACACCCCTCACCCTCGTCACCATCCTCCACTACGCCACCGCGCTCGCGCTCCCGCAACAGACCAAGGGCGAGATTCGACGCGCCTTCGACGTCCTCCAATCCCTTGCCCCATGCAACTTCCTCGTATTCGGTCTCGGCCACGACTCCCTCATGTGGGACTCCTTCAACCCACGTGGCACCACGTTGTTCCTTGACGAGGATCCCAAGTGGACCCTCTCCTCCATCCAACGTTTCCCCATCCTACGCGCCCATACCGTGCGTTACCCCACGCGCCTCGCCGACGCCAAGACCCTCGTAACCTCTTACAAAAGGGATTGTGGCGGTGCCACTCCCACGGGTCATGCCTTAAAGGGTGACTGGCGGTGCATGCTGGCACTCAGCAACCTGCCGAATGATGTGTACGATCGTGATTGGGATGTGATCATGATCGACGGGCCTCGAGGGTATTTTCCGGCAGCCCCGGGGAGGATGGCGGTGATATACTCTGCTGCCATGATGGCGCGTGGGAGAAGAAAATCGGGTGTGACGCACGTGTTTCTTCATGACGTGGATAGAGAGGTTGAGAAACAGTATGCGAGGGAATTTTTGTGCATGAAATATAGGATTGGGGGTATTAGGAAGCTTTGGCATTTTGTTATTCCACCCGTTGTTAATGCTAGTGATATTAGTCATGGATTTTGCTGAACTTTATACTTTGTTTTCCTTTATGCAACGCTTATAAAATGAAATAGAAAATGCTACATTCAAGGATTTGTTCCATGGTAATTACATTTCTGTTTTGTAACTCAAACAATCTTCCATGTTCAGACCTACCTCTTCATGCAATATTATCAAAGTTTATGTTGTTTAATCGAAGTATAATAAAAAACAAGTTCATAACATTAGAAGACCGATATTGCATATCATACAGCTTTGAAGTGAATAATACACGGAATCTCTTTTCCCCTAAACCAATTTTGGCAAGTCACTTCTTTTTTAGCCCTCTAAATTGGAAATAATTCAAAGTCGTGTGAAACAGAGGGTGTAGAATTTATAAACTTTTGGACTTTGAGAGGATGTAGGTTTTCTTACAAAAATATGCATTGTTATTTTAAATTTATTAAAATAATTTAAAAAAATTTAAAAAGGTCGTAATTCAACAGACATCTTTATTTTTCAATATATAATATTTTAAATTTGGTGAAGAAGTTTGGCATGAAAGTACGGCTTCAATTTTTTAAGTATATAATTCTTATGATTTTGCCATTTATTTACTTGTCTTTGATGGGTATAAAAGGCACCATTTGAGATTGTTCTGCATCAATTGTAAGAGACACATTTAAAAAGGGAAATTAACCACAAATAAATGGGATAGTGCCAAAAAAGTTAGAAAAAGTGGATCTCACGAGGAGATAAGCAATTCGTTGTTTGCTTGGTGACATGTTTCTATGGATACCATCCCTAAAAAAATTATGATCTTATCTTATAGATAGTGGAAGTAAACTGCAGCATAACTTATACAT
>Ga0123341_1004277_pt1 | contig 12507 bp, 13 predicted proteins | sample Turbeapinknodule_FD_89959 | JGI IMG/M metagenome (GOLD analysis project Ga0123341, IMG submission 89959) | Root nodule microbial communities of legume samples collected from Mexico - Turtle bean Mexico pink nodule | ecosystem: Host-associated > Plants > Roots > Nodule | place: Mexico: Nepantla... | reverse complement strand
TCTCTTACTTTTTTTTTTATACTTGTTTTTGGATTATGGAAATGAGATGTCCATAGTTTTGATCATGCATATTTTCATAGACCTCCAATTTTCACAAAAATTTTGGGATTCAAATTAATTGATCACTTGAAATCGTTTTTTTGGAACTTAAATCTACTTCTACTAAAACAAGTTTCTAATTAATTTTAAACTTTCACAATTAAAAGCAAAGTAAGTAGAAAAAAAAATATAAGGACTCCTAGAAACACTAAAGAACATATGACTCAAAGCAAAAGAGGCAAGAACAAAAGAAGACACAATTTATCATCCAAAAGCGAAAACAAAGCTAATGAAAATATAATGTTGAATTGAAAAGCAAGAAAGTAAAGGGCAGAAATTAAATGTGCTTGAATGTAAAGACAAGAAATTAAGGGGTGCAAGAAAAATAAAGTGTCTAATCAACTCAAAACAACATAAGCTCAAGAACCTAAGCTCTGATAACCAACCACATGATGTGAGTTGATTTTTAGATGGTTCCATTTTATGGTGACACTTTACTTAGAGTTTGAATTTTAACAATTTATGGTGAAACCTAAGGAAGGTTCCCACTGGACACAAACTTAACCAAATGGTTAAGTAAGTATCAAGGTGCACTTCACAAAGGCAAAGATGAAAAATTAATATAAAGTGATAGATGGGATGCAATGTTGAATGGAAATGGCAATAAGGTAAGCATCAATGGTGGTCATGGCTGAACCAAATGATGAACCATAAGCATATAACAAAAGCAAAACCAAGAGCAAAAATTCAAGACAAAGACATATATGAAATGGAAATGAATTGAAAAGAATGGAAGGAGAAAAGCTTATGGAGTGGTGGTGAGAGTGGTTCACGCCACTTGGGGTGTGGTGGCCACCAAGATGAGTGAAGGGCCGCCACTTGAGAGTCTCACACTACTCAAGATAAGACCTAGCCAAGAGGATTCAAACCTCACAAACTTCTCACACAATTTGTACAAAGTAACTTTTCTATTCAAAATTAACATGTAATACATGGAGTAAGGTACCCTATTTATAGGAATGGGTGCCTTGGTTACCAAGAAGGGAAAGGGTAGGATGGGAAATAAGGGAGGGGAGGCCAAGGAGGGTTGACTAAGGTCAAAACCGCACCTTTAGGCTCTCCTTCTAGAAACTAGGTCAAAAACCCTAATTTTAGGTGCCTTGTCTTGAAAAAGTGGGCTTGGAACAAGCCCATTTCGCTATAAGCACTCTTATTCATGCTAAAGGCACTTATTCTATCTTATTTTTCTATTTGGACCCCTAAAGAGAACCCAAATTATTTACAACTTGTTTTATTCTTAAGAAGACTAGAAGGAAGATCATTAGATGCTCTGGTTTGTGTCCATTTCTCCCTCTAGTGAGGTCTGCTAGATCATTGGTGAGGTTTTCACTTGATTGATGAGATGACTTCTCATAGTGTGAATGGTAATGTGCATCCTTGGTCATCTCCTTGTTGGCTTGGTTTGTATCAAGAAGCAACAACTGAATGACCTGATTCTTTTCCCACACAAACAAATTTCTCTTCCACCCTAACTTCCACTCCCACTTACCATTGTTCCACCTTCTTGCATGTAACAAAGTACTACCATGATTTGCAGCAACCGAATATAGTATTGGGTATTTAAACATTAATGCTTAATTATCAACCCACATATCCTTCCAAAACCTAATTTCCTTCCCATCCCCAATCACCCAATCGACTTTATCTTCAAACTCACTCCCCCACCCCTCTGAATTCCATATGTTTTTTAGATCTCTCCATCAAAGTGAATCCTTATTATTTATGATCGTACTTTTTAACTCCCTCCACCCTCTGTACTTAGACTCCAAGATTTCTTTCCATAAGCCATTTATATCTGTTTTGAGACGCCATATCCATTTACTAAGTAACACAATATTAAATAATTTGAGATCTCTTACCCCAAGCTCACCATCTTCTCTAGTAGCACATAACCTATCCCATGACACCCAGGCTATTTTCCGCCCTTCTGAGCCCCAACCCCACAATAACCTTTTCATCATTTTTTTCCAGTTCCTTCGTGGCCGACACAGGCATATGAAAACAAGAGATATAGAACAAGGGGATAGATGTAAGCACTTATTTAATCAAGCAGATTCTCTCTGCCATTGACAAAAAATTTCCTTTCCACTTCCCCAATCTTTTCAAGCACCACTTCCCAGAAACCCAATCTCTTATGATTTCCTCCTACTTTCATACCTAGATAAGTGAAAGGAACTTTCATGACATCACAATTAAGGACAGATGCAAACCTCGAAAGTTTATCAGAGCTAATACCCTTCCATCCTACTTTACTTTTAGAATAATTAACTTTAAGTCCAGAAGCAAGCTCAAAACACATCAGAGTAGCCTTAACTGCCAACACACTCTACAAATTCGCTTTACTGAAAAATAACGTATCATTTGCAACATACTCACCATGGTTTTCCTTTCACCAATCTCAATGTTATCTAACAGGCCCTTTCTCCTCCGCCTATCTTACAACACCTGCCAAACCCTCCGCCACAATGAGAAAGATAAATGGTGCCAAAGGATCACCTTGTCTCAAACTCTTCTCTGGGATAAACATAGTCGGTGGGTTGCTATTCACCAAGACCAAAACCGAAGACGTTTCTAAGCAATTTTTAATCCAACCAATCCACTTTTTACAAAAACCTAATGTTCCTAACATATAATAAACAAAATCCCACCTTACAGAGCCATATGCTTTTCCATAATCTACTTTGAAATAAACAAAACTTTCCTTCTTTCTCCTTATATCCTCAATCGACTTATTAGCCACCCACACACTATCCAAAAGGCCCTTTCCTTCAAGAAAAGTTCACTGCCTTTGATCAATAACCTTATTCAGAACCTTTTTCAACCTTGTGGACAAAATTAGTTACAATCTTATGCATACATCCAACCAAAGAAATAGGTATGAACTCATTTAGTTGTTGTGGATTCTCGCACTTTGGAACTAAAGTAATAAATGAAGCATTTGCCCCCTTTGGCCACCTCCCCCTTCCTCAATTTTTTTTACTGCACCTATTATATCGCCTTTTAACTTCTCCCAACAAAATTTTAAAAACCAAAATTAAACTCGTCCGGCCCTGGGCTCTTACTACTGTCACAATTCCAAATCGCCTCCTTGATCTCTTCCTCTGATATTATGCCCACCAGTGAGGCATTATCTGCACCTGAAATAGTTTTAAAGGACACATTATCCAACCTGATGTGTACTTGTTATTCATCTCTAAACATATCCCTAAAGAACTCTTTCACCCTCTCTTTAATAATAGTCGAGTCCTCACACCACTGGCCATTTAACCTAAGGCCATTAAGTCCACTAAGAGACCTTCTCCACTTAGTCATTAAATGGTAGAACTTTGTATTTGAATCCCCCTGCCTTAACCAATTAATCCTAGCTTTTTGCATTATTGAAGCCTCTTTCTTAAATCTAATCCTACTCAATTCAACTAAAATAGCCTTTCTCTCCTTACATCCTTCGTCACTTAAAGCGCTTTCATCGTCTTTCCCATCAAGCTTCTACAGCCTCCTTTCTAGACACTCACCAAGATCATTCACATTTTCAAATACTTCTTTATTCCATTTCTTGACGTTAGATTTAAGTCTTTTCAACTTTTCTTTCATAACAAACAACCCACTGTCCAAAATTTCATAGTTGTTCCACTGGCATTTAATAAAATCTCTAAACCTACCATCTTTCTGCCAGATGTCAAGACTTCTAAACGATTTTGGGCCCGAATCAGTACTGGTAACCTTTAAAATCAAGGCACAATGATCCGACACCGATCTACTTAAAGCATATTGCTTGCAACCTGACCATTTTACTAACCAATCAAGAGAAACTACAATTCTATCTATCTTGCTTTTAACATTCCTATTCGATTTATACCAAGTGAATTTTCTACCAACTAACAGGATATCAACCAACCTAGTTTCTTCAAAAAACTTATTAAAGCTTCGAACCTCCCTACTATAATCTACATTAGAACATTGTCCTCTTCTTTCCCTACATATCGAATAGAGTTAAAAAGTAAACAACAATACTCTTAATACATATCTAAATATACTCACATGTAAAATATAAAATTAAAAATTAATAAAATTGTTAGAATAGTTTTTTTTCTAAAATGGTTGAATTAAGTTTTTACTTCATGAATATGAATATGTTACCCTCCCAATTTTAATTGGACCAACTAAATAAAATTCAAACCAGTTTAACCCAACTCCATAGAATGCAATTTGGTTTTGTTAAGTTGACCAGCTTGTGAGTGAATACAACCAAATTACATTCCTATATTAATTTTTTTTTAAACGAAAATGAAAAAAATTTAAAATATTTCTATTGAAATAAATTTTCCACTAAATAAATAAACAAAAAAGCATATCGATCTTGTTATGAAGTGTTTTGAGGTATATCACTAAGTCAATCATTGCATTTAAGGTATTGTCTACTCCGGAGTTTCATCGTGTTTTTGTTCTTAAAAGGCGTATCGAAGGGTTAAGAGAGGAAAATATATTTAAATTGTCATTGATTTCGACTCCTAAGTAATGTGAGAGAGATTAGTGAGCGTATTTATGGGAATGAAGGTTCGTCTTTGGAAACTCATTTTGATTCTCATAGATAATGTCAATGTTCTGATCTCAAGTCTATTAAAATAGCATCCATAGGGTCAATCATCACATTTGATATATTGTCTGCTTTGAAATTCGGAGTTCCGTCACATATTTATCTTTAAAAAGACACCTCAAGAAGTTAAAAAAATGGTGTGTATTTCATTTACTGTTAACCTCGACTCATAAGCGATATAAGACTATAGAACATATCGAAATATAAAATATTGTGAAAAATATTGGAAGCTAAAATGTAGAGATTAGTTCGAGATTATGTACACATTCATTAGAGATAAAATGAGTTTAAAATATAAATGGATATTCCACATTAAATACTTTTTATAAAAGTTTGAATACTTTAAATACTCATATTTATTTATTTTTTTCATTTTCATGAAGTAATTTGGTAATGTTAAGTTAAACTAAAATTTTACTCTTTTAATACCATAAATTAAGAATAATAAGAAAATAATCAAGATTTTATAAACTCATATTTCCTTTTTACAATTCAAACATTTTTTATATTAGTTTATTATGAATAAGACTTAGTTTACAAAAGAAAAATTGTTGAGACATTATTAAAAATTCATTTTTTTCTCAATTCTTGGTTGATTTTGGAGAGTCTATGCACTATTTGTCGGAGATCTCACATCAATTAAAGATTAGGACATTTCATAATATATATGTATAAGTGACGGTAAATTTCACTTTACAAAACTGACTTTATGATATTAAGTTAGGCTTAAAGTCTACTTTTCAATATAATATATCATATTCATTTAAACGCATAAGTTAAATTAAGTTTAAAGTATATTTTTCGATACTATTTGTTCTAGATTGTGTCTATGTTTTGAGAAGAACTTTGAAATATGTTAATTCTTTCAAATGTTATGCTGTGTGTAGCTAATTTTTTGCATGTAGGATTTATTATGTCATGTAATTACGTTTATATATTATGTGTCCTAAAGCTTAGACTTTTCCATGATTTTATGTTTTTTATAATGCTTTTGGATTGTAAGTTTGGTGATGAGACATTTTTTATATGTGTATAAGGTTGGGATACCTTTAAAATATCCATTTTAATTTATTTATTTGCTTATAAAAACAAAATATCAATTATAATATTTATAATACTAAAGCTTAAATGATTTTTTTTTCTTTATAATTTTGTAAATTTGTAATTTGATTTTTTATAAAAAAAATTAATTATAAATTAGTTTATAGAATTAAATAACTATAATCTTTACATAATTTTGTTAGATGCCAACAAAACTAAGTATATGTATCATTAAGTTTTAATACCCTATAAATATATAGCAATTATTAATATCAATTTAAATATTATGAATATATACATATGGATTAAGTAGTAGTAGTATATTTATTAACTTATTAATTGATATTTAACAATATTAAATATTATTATAGCATACATTTATTAATTTATATATTAATAAATTAATATATATATATACTAATGATAATTAATAAATATAATTATATTAAAATTACAAAGCTAGAAGACTGAAATTGTACAATTTAAATGTCTAAGAAAAAAAGTTGTAATATATAGTATTAACTCTCACTTAAACTTGGGGGAATATGATAATAAATTGCGAACCTCTTCCACCATACTTCCACTTAGCAGCACACAGACACAGTCGATCTATATATACGATCATTACATTGCATTTTATACTTAGTTTTCAGTTTCTTAGTCTCGATCTTTCCCTTCTCTTGTGCGTTAAAGATCTTCTTGAGAGTGTGAAAGGAAGATAGAGTGAGAGATTGGTGAAAGTGTGAGAGTTTGTTACGACACAGTGTGATTTGTTGTGATTGGTATTGGTTTCTTACATTTTGACATGAGTTGTGTTCTCTCTTATGCTAAGGAATTATTCAACATGGGGGAATCTGGGGACACTCCAGTTACAGTTGTTGGCTCTAACACAGGTCACAGCAAAGTTCCTATCTTTCTTCCATAAACTGATTTTTTTTTCTATTTGCTTCCCAGTTTGCTTTCAGGGTGGCCTTTAATTTCCTGATTTGAGTTTTTTATCTTTTTCTCGACCATGCTTTTCTTGGAAACTATTTCTTTCTTTCGTCTTATATATCAAGGTTCTTGAATTTGGATATTGAGGCACAAGAAACAAGAATAACACAACTTAAATGTTTTGCTCACTGTCTTTCTTTCTCACTCTAGACAATCTTTATGGCACGTCCAAGTTAAATGTTAAGTTTGTTGAGATGAACTAAGTACTTTACAATCCACCCAAGGTAATTAAACTACTTAAATCACACTTTAACTGATTGTGGTACAGTATGCAATTTGCAATATTAAACCCTTGTTTTAGTTTTCTTTTTAAAAGATTATTGTTAATGCATTTCACACCTTCTGGCTGCATAATTTTTTGCAGCATCAACATAATGGCACAGCTTGTCTACAAGCTTTCAATTCTCGAATTTCTTCAGCATCTATAATTTTCTGTTTATTTGGGCCTACTTATACGTTGTTATTTATTCAGATGGAAGAAGAAGATCGGAGACTGGGAGTGGTTCAACAGCCAGTAAAAGTGCAAAAGTATTTACATTCAGAGAGCTTGCATCTGCTACAAAGGATTTTAGGTCAAAATTTTTGTTAGGTCGAGGGGGCTTTGGGCGTGTGTACAAAGGTCAACTTAGGAACGGCCAAGTAAGAACTAAGATTTTGGATAGGAAGAGTATCAATATATGCTCTGTGTTACCATCTCTCATCCATCCATGAATTGCATTACAGGAAATTGCTGTGAAACTGCTTGACAGAAGTAGTGAACAAGGAGACCAAGAATTTTTTGCTGAGGTTGAGATGCTGTCTCTCCTACATCACCCAAATCTGGTGACATTGATTGGTTGCTGTTCCGAACGTGATCAGCGGGTACTTGTTTACGAGTATATGCCATTGGGGTCTTTGGAGGATCATTTATACGGTTAGATATGTATATTTCAGGCATATTCTTTCTATTTTTCCATGTAATTAATTAATTAAGGTTTGATTATTGATGATTGTCTTTGTGCAGATGTTCCTCTTGACAAGGAACCCCTTGATTGGAAAACAAGGATGAAGATAGCAAATGGTGCAGCAAAGGGATTGGAGTATTTGCATGTTTGCGCAGACCAATCAGTGATATTTAGAGAGTTCAAAGCATCGAACATCCTCTTGGGCGAGGGTTATCATGCCATGTTGTCTGATTTTGGGGTGGCAAAATTTGGTCCCCTTGGTGATAGCAGTCATGTTTCTACGCGAGAGGTGGGAACATATGGTTACTGTGCCCCAGAATATATGGTGACTGGTCACCTAACTCCGAAATGTGATGTCTACGGTTTTGGAGTGGTCCTCCTCGAACTCATTTCGGGGCGCAAGGTCTTTGACAAGACTCGTTCACCTGGTATGCGTAATCTTGTTATGTGGGTAAGTTCTTCACCTTATGATCTCGTCTCATGTATTGTAATATCTGATCTAAAATTGTCTTGCTGGTGTTTTGGAAGGCGCAACCTATTTTCAAGGACCGTAACCAGTTCCATAGATTGGTCGACCCTCTACTTAAGGGGTATTTTCCAATGGAAGGGCTTCATCAGGCAATTTCTGTTGCTGCTATGTGTTTGCATGAAGATGCTGATAGAAGGCCTGTGATACGGGATGTGGTTAGTGCTCTAACGTACCTGGAATCACAGTATTACGACCCAAATGAGTCTCACCGAGGCAGAAAGGGAACTTGGTTGAATAAACTAGAAAAGAAACGTGAATCCTGGAGTGAAAACACAACCTGTAGATGAAGAAAGGGGTGAGAAATTGAAGTAGCTTGAATGCTACAGATGGGACTAAACACACCTAAACAGCAATTCATTTATCTGCTGGATTTTTAGTAGGGGATTTATGATTAAGTAAAGACATAGAGAAACAAAATGGGACCGTTTAAATGCAATCATAATATAGAATGTCAATTTAACACAACTGTACACGACCGTCTAATTTTTGCCTCAATGTGTCATTGTTGTGACATTGTATTTGTACAATCTCTGGTGTATGTTCGAGCCCTTGTTGTTTCGGCTTTTACAGAAACTGTTGGTTCTATATGTATATTGTTTCCCTTATTCATCATAAAGATTCTAACACAACTTGAAGAGAGAATAGTAACAAACAATCATGGACAATAGGCATTCTATCCTCATAATTAGGAGTTGATAAGGAAAAATTGTAGAGTTGTCACAAGTAATTCTGAGTCAGGTTGAGTTAAAAAAAGTTGTAAATTTTTAATACCAGACAAAATTGAACTGGGTTTACTAAGAATTTGTCAAGCTGGTGGAAATTATGATAAAAAAAATTTAAAAAAAAAATATCTTAAGAGTCCAACAACAATCTAATACAATAAAAAGATGGGGTATAAGAAATATACATGTTTTCTATTCTCCTATTGGACTCTCCTTCTCTCTTTATTTTTTTTTCTCAAAATTAAAAAGGCTAATTCCATGATCAATTCTAATGTGTACCCAACATAAAATTTAAAATATCAAAGTACCCTTGTCATCTTTGTTTTCAAAAAAAAGCTATAGAGGAGGTGTTTTACTCTGGTGGAGTGTTTTGAGTGGAAATGGTGGTGGTGTAGTAAGTTGGTGTGGTGGTGGACCAAAGTCATTACTCTTAGGTACACTGCATGGGATATGTTATTGCTAATCGTTATAATGTGATTTTTGTCTCATTGTCTTTGATATAATCATCCACTATTTTTCCTTTGAGAATCCAAACACCAAGTAATTTGACTCACCATCGAATAATTGCAATTGGGTACGTGCATGAGAATCATTTTGTCCAGGTATGTCATAACTAAAAACTCAGTGATATTGATAACTCAAAATTTATGTAACTTATATTTATAACTTTTATAGGTGAAGCTGGAAGTTGGTTGTCCAATTCCACCGACAAATATATTGTGGGCAGCACAACGTTATCCAACGGTCCAATCTTGGTCATCATACTACACTAGCTGGATACAAATATTTATACAAATAATATCCATTAGACGACATTATAATAATACATGCTTGTAATTATAAGATTTGTAATAGATACTTATTTTTTTATGTTTTAGGATTTCTAATTATAAGATTTCTAATACATTCATTTATAAGTTTTACAAATACACACAACTTTGCCTACGGATTTGAAAATCCCAAACTAATGTTCATGCTTCAGGATTTGCATATCAGGAAGTCACAACCATAACACTGGATGTCAGTATCCAGATGTGGATATCTAGAAGTCGATGCTTTGCCTATGGATGTCATTATCCGGAAGCCATTACTATGGTCCTACATTTTCATATCCAATTTTCATATCCAGAAGCTATTCTAATCATTTCAAATTTACGTATCCGGAAGGATACAAATTTCATAAAAAGGAGTATACATTTCACAGTGTCATGATTTTGGTACTTTGAATGGAAAAAATTTAAAACCCTAAACCAATTTAAAGAATATAAAAAAAATGAAAATTAAAACCTAATGACATTCAAACAAAATTAAATCATAGTTCAAGTTCAAACAGTCATAGTTCAAGCAAGATCGTTCACGGATCAAAATATTACAACAAGCAGTTGTCCTAATATAGTATGTATCAATCATTCCTATGTGAATGCCTCTTGACATACACAGCTTTATCATTCGTCGCTCCTCATGCTAACATCAAGGTTGCTTGTATTCCTTTCTGCCCCCACCAAATCATCATTCTTAAGTAATGGTTGCAATGTCTATGTGGTTGTACGACAAATACCCTACAACCATGATTGTCATAATATTAGACAGAAATCAACACAAATGAAACAATTATTAATGGTTCATGCATACCAGAGCAGGATTTGTCTCCTGAGGATGTGTTGCAACTGGTCCATGGGTAGGTGCTTCTAAGGGTATGAGTACAAGACAGTCATCCTCAGGCATGTCAATGACATATGGATGTGATATCGATCAAAACCACTCCATATACTATTGAACGCAAGTGTCAGGATAAGGTGTTACGTCCATAATCATTGAAATGTAACCATCACTGGTCCACTTCATTTGTAGTGAGATTGTCATCTTTAACTACAGATGGGTGTCGAGGGATCATTTGCACATATCCATACTGCAAAGTTCTGGAAAGTGAAATTGTCTCCAACTTCCAAGCCTCAAATAACCAAAGAATAAGGATATCCACTCAAATGGACATTCTTTCCTGTGCTCATCGTATAGGGAAAACCGAATGCAAGGTAGTGTGATTGTATCTAGCTGCAACCGCACAACTACAACTGAAGTAACTTTCTCTGGTTTATACATCCTACAACGGGGTTCCTCTACCACACATCTCATGTCTATAGACGAGAAATGCTCATAAATCCAATTGTGCAACAAAGTCGCATAACCAGCTAGTTGCCTAGTCTTTGCATAGCTACAATCAACTAGTTTCTCATACATGTGGGTTAACGTAGTTGCTGCCCAAGCACATCCCCTCAGTCAGCCTCAGATCAACATAAAACCTCAGGTATATCACACTCACCGAAGTAGCACTCTGGTTGGTGAAGATAGTGCAATCAATAAGGTGAAGCAAATAAGCTCTGGCAGCTACAATCTACAATCTCCTTGAGCATGTGTCCTCGTACACAACACTCAATCAACTGAGGCACACATGAGACCTGACAGTGTTGTGTCTCTTCATATACAACTCCATGGTCAACCCGTAGGGACTAACAAATAATTCGCCCCATCTGCATATAAGGTCTGGTGCGTATAAAATTAACCAACAATGGACATATGCAACAAATTTGGCATATCATCAAGAGTGATGGTCATCTCCCTAATAGGTAAATGAAATGTGTCTGTCTCTGCATGTCACCTCTCTACAAATGCACAAAACAATCCTCTGTCTAAATTCTCATAACTTACATGAACGAGACCACCTAAGTCAGACATGTCTACTGCAACTTGTATGCGCTCATGTGGTGCTCCTAACTTATTCATCTTTTTCCCATGAGAAACGACCTTAAGCTCACCACGATTCTACAATAATTAATAAATACCATCAACAAAGACATACATAAAACACTCAATTAATATTCATTACTTAGCAAACTATCACATTATTATCTCGTCACATGATCTTCATAATTAATCAATAATGACTTATCTAGTGGTCATCCTGGATAGCCTTCCTCATCAATTTCCACTTTTGGTTGAATATTCTCTTCAAAGTCTTCATTTATAATTGAACTACTAGGACCATCACATTTTCTTCTCATATATAGTTGGTCTCACACGGTTCACAATCCACTTCCACTGCCTTTCCTAGTGCAAACTTCTTCTCCATTCATAGCTCCTTCTCTTTGTCGCCCCCTTTCTCTCCGCGGCCACCGTGCTCTAAAGTATGGAGAACGAATGACCAAGTGGTGTACAATAAACCTAGTCTTTTAAATCATTATGGGTGCAAATTTGAACTGATCACAGCTAATTAAAAATCTCTCATTCAGTTCTTTCACTTCTATTGTAGGATTTTGGATTGTACATTGTCAACCGCCACATACAAACTATTTATATAATTTTCATTTAATAGTTCTATTTGGTATACATATTAATATTATGATTTACCATTATTATTTTAAATATATTAACATATGTCAATCATTATATACATATTAATATGATGGTTTTTATCATAATTACTTTAATAATTTAAAATTTTAATTTTAGTTTTTATATTATAAAAAAAGTAGATTAAAAAACAAAAAACTGCAATATTTATTTAAGTCGTTTATTTGAATAAAATAT
>Ga0123341_1004276_pt1 | contig 12507 bp, 9 predicted proteins | sample Turbeapinknodule_FD_89959 | JGI IMG/M metagenome (GOLD analysis project Ga0123341, IMG submission 89959) | Root nodule microbial communities of legume samples collected from Mexico - Turtle bean Mexico pink nodule | ecosystem: Host-associated > Plants > Roots > Nodule | place: Mexico: Nepantla... | reverse complement strand
GAGTTTAGTTCATTCTTTTAATATTGTATTTCAAGTAAAAGTTTAATTTATTGTTTAAAAAAATAAATTCAAATTAAAACAGAATAACAATTTGATGTTTGTGATTCAAATGAAAAAAAACGTAATTCAAAATAAAGAAATAATGTTATGAACTTAACACGATTCAAATTTAAAAATAAAAAAGAAAACTAAAATTATTTTTTTCATAAGTATTTGGATAAAATTAAGTTTGTATAGATAGTAGTGCTAACCTAATGTAACTTTATTTGATGTTGCTAATGACTGCATAACATTAACGGAAAATGAACTTTCAAAAACAATATAACGTCAACTCAAACTTAGTGCATTTAATGGAGGACTGAAATAGCATTTATTCATGGTGATTGAGAACAACAAACCTACTGCATCATAATTCTAAAATGCAAAAGTTTCTTGTGTTAATCAAGTATGCTTGATGAACTCGTGCTTATCAAATTCTGATTTTTCACAAATGAAATCAAAGTGACAGAATCTCAGGTGAGTACAGATAATATTTACAAGTTATTCCTATACTCTTTTTTTTCAAAAATCAGTTGTTTATACAAGATAATATCTAATCATTACTGAGACAAAAAATCAAAGCAGCTTTCTATTTCCGTACATATAGTCAAGGTATCATTCAACTTTTTGGTTCAGATTTAACCAAGAAACTTCTGGCTTCCTCATCAGTAACATCACTGTAAAGAAACCAAACAAATTATGATCCAATAAGGAAAAAAAACACCAGTATGAATTGAATCAAGAGAGAGGTATACAAGAACCTGTCTACAGCTTCTGTTTTGGAGATCAAGGTGAGATCCTTAGAAGCAAGATATTGACAGAAACTGTGAAGGCTTTTCTCTTGACAGAAATTACATAGATGTTTAAGGAAATCATTGAACTGTTTTGGTTCCTTCACAATCAAAAAATTGTTATATCAACAAGTTAAAAAGCCAAGGCAGATAAAACAAAGAAATTCAAAGAGTGATAACAATTAAGGGTTGAATAGGGAAAATCCGAACCATCTTTTAGGTGCTCGAATAAGGGAGATGATTACCTGCTCAAGGATGCAACCCTTGCGAAGCACAACTAGACATTCCAATGCTTTAGGATAGTTATCGCCTTCGTGGGAGTCCTCCACCAGGTCAAATATTTTATTTTTCATTTCATTGATTGCTTTTACAACCCAATCTGGACTATCTCTGCGGGAAATCAAGGCTTCAAAATCTTGGGCAGGAGTCAGATCCCCGATTTTCTCAACTTTAACAGATGCATTTTCAATTAGATTGGGAGGTTCAGCAGTAATATTTTCTTTAATCTCTTCATCATTTGAAAAAGATCTCTTTCCTCCAAATAAACGCCTAGACTTTTTCTACAGCAAGACATTTTGAATGTAATCATATGTGGTTGTTCAGAAAATCACAGTCGATGTTTAAAAGATAAGAGCAAAGGACTCATTCTTACCAACGGATTTCCCTTTAGCTCGAAAGACCTGCAAAATGAGTCTATAACAGATTTGTTTTGCAAGAGCAGGTCAGCATCAGGCTCTGTGATTTTCTTGAGTGTGTCATCAAGAGGAGGTACTGCAATATCTGGATCCTTTGATTTCTGCTCTAGGAATCGATAAAAGCGCTGAAAGGTTGAAGAAACATATGTTAACTTTATCTTAGAGATCAATGCTAACTTTTTCAGTGGGGTAAATAAGCTGATTAACTTTAACAATATACAAGATAACAAAAATTCAGCATACTTCTCCATGCCTTAATACATCCAGTACTAACTCTAGCCAGCAAGAGATGCTAAATGTAGATTCAGCAGAAAAAGATAAAGATGGAACTATGAGTGAAGAACGGAAGAAATGAGAATATAAACCTGAATATATGAGTGGATAGAATGAGTACCTCTAACACTGGATTTGCTGTAAAGTCAGGGAGCAAAACTTCCTCTTGCCCATCTGGTGCAAGATCAAGCGCTTTTACTAAGTTAGCTGCAGCCTCTAGCTGTTGTCCATTTGGCAGCCACGAAGCTGGGAAATTAGAGAAGGAATGGAATTGAAACTCTCGCACATCCTCAGCAAAAGGAAGTACATTTAAGTAAAATGAATCAGGCTGCACAGCACAATCAGAGAAGAAAGAAATAAAAATGAAGAGTCAAATGTGAAGAGAGAACAGACAAAGCTATAAAAATACAACAGAAAGAAAAAACTTACAATATTTTCTTTATCGGATAAATTAGGCGTCAAGACCCCAATGACAACATTTGCTTGTCCCTGTCTCCAGACACAACGTAATATTGCCACCTTATCCATTTCCTTCATGGCTCGTGCAAGTGAAGAAACTGCAAGCATGGCTCTTGTATTTCCAGGTGGTGGTAGGAACACATATACATCTTTCATGTAATGGTGTCTTAAGTGCACATTTCATTTTCAAACAGGAATATAAGAAAAACGAGTCAGGAAATCTCCATTAATAAATTCATCAAATATATTCTTCTAAAGCATGTAATATCTTACCTAAATACATTAGAAGAATCAGTAAATCCCAGAAGTTTCACACCCTTTTCCGGTAGGAATTTAAAAGCATCCCAGTGAGAAGTGGATAAGGGAACTATTTGAGGCCCATAAGGATAGCCTCTAATTCTTTGGTCAGGGGGGACGACAACTTTATCAGGATCTTCAGAACTCTTGTACTCATAATCTATTTTGACTTCACGTGTAGCAAATTTATCATTTGGAGGAGCCTTATCAGTATATTTCTTCAGAGTAGGGAATTTCTCTTCTGCTGTTTTCTTGTAAACCATTACCTGATTACCATTACCATTTTCAAGAAAAGAAAATACATTGTTTTACTAAGAATATTCTATTTAAAAGACAAATTGGACAAAAATAGTCCACTTGCATGGTGCACCAACTTGCCAGACGGAGAAGAAAAAAATTAAAGATACTAAACAAGAAATCTTCAACTTTAAATTCTGTTCACAATTCATGATATGCATAACTCCAAAAAAGAGTATATTTATTATTCTAACAAAAAATTAAAAGAAATATGATGTTAAATGGTAAGATGCAAGAGACAACATTGTCTATGCCCCTCCACAGTCAACTTAAAGTGTTCATGGAATCATGGTACTCAGACAACTAAAAAATGTAGCATTTCATATCAGGTAATCCTTTAGAGTATAAAAAGTATGAAAGATGGCATAACAACATTAAATATCAAACTAATTAATATGACAATGACAATGAAAAATATGTGAAAGGACTATGATGGGTTCATTGGATAAATGATATTTGAAATTTCATGGTCTGGAAATTAAATTATTTATATACATAGATCTCACCTTAATGCTCAATTTTGGACTGATTTCAAGATCCCCTCTGAAAACTGTAACTAGAGTTATATTTCTTGTTTTAAGAGCACCAAACAAAGAAATTGGATTCTCCAAATACAACAATCTTGTTGATGTTTCCTTTGAAAAAATATTTAACAACCGATCATTCTCATCCATTATTCCCTTGTTTGCATCTTGACTAAGCTTTCCTCTAACAATAATACTTTCCATTTTCATACCATGGGCAGTCAGTTGTTTGGCAATGGTGGTAACTTGCTCTTCCTTTGTGCCTTCATAAGATTCTTTTATTGGACATTGTGCATTTGTAATAAGACAGATACGCTTCTTTCCCTTGTTTGTTTGTCCAAATTTTTTTATCAACAAATCCATGCCAACAATGACAGCATCAACAACTAACATCAAAGTCAAGGTACACAAAAAAAGTAACAGCAAGCTGATGAAGTAAAATCTATGACAGTACAGTAGGAAAGGATCAACTTCCTCTTGGAAATTTAAATAATTAATCTTAAAAGGTTTTGTTATTTATTGCATCACTTGATTGTGATGACACAAACCTAATGGTGTTCAGGAAAATCTAAACTTGTAACACAATTCATGCAAAAAAAAAGTGTTATTCACTAAGAAAGCAAACAATTTGTATAACAGAAACAGAGGTTTATATGGATAAGTATTAGAAAAGGAAAATAAAAGAACTAATTTGAAAGATTATTGGCATTAAGTAATATACTGTAATCTGAAACACTAATCTCGGAGATTTTATGGTCAAAGTAAAGAAATTGCAAAAGAAACTACTCTTTTTTTCAGAAGCAAATATGTGAATATTTTATTGCATAGCAAAACTTAAAATCATATGGTAATATTTTGACATGTTAAAAATGTTAACAATTAACAAGTAAAATCTAACATAATATAAAAAAACAAGAAATTTTTGGATACAATCACCATCAGTTGTTCCTCGAGGTAGATGTTGTAAAGCCTCAACAATATCTCCATCCACAACTTTGGTATTTTTTAAAACCACAACATGTTGATACCCACCCACTTCCGTAGTAAGTTCATTATCAGTGTCTGAGGAAAATGTCAACAAAAACACAGGTGAGAGAGGGGCCCTTAATCAAATGCCATCACAAGAAAATGCCATGATTAAAGAAAACAAATAGCAAAGTATAAATGGGATTCTTCCAGTGACACATAGCAGCATGAATAGTTACTAGCTAGTAACAGTAACAAAAAGAAATGAAATTGAAAAAATCAGTTTAGTCAACTGGGAAGAGATTCTATTTACAATGACAATGAAAACCACAGAAGCAAAAAGAAAATCAAGGAAGATTAATAATTTCTTAATTCTTACTTCCCATTTCAACATTACAGACAGCTAAATACTAGGCAATCACTTGACAATAAAATCAGTAATGCACATAAAACAACAAATCAAGCATGATCCATTGCATAGTAAAGATTAAAGTGAGTGAGTACCTTCAGTTCCAAATAAGACTATTCCCACTTCATCATTTTTGCTAAAGACCAACTGTAAATAAAACAAAATCAAAACACACAAGACGAAAATAAAAACAATGAAAAAAATGAAACTTTGAACAAGAGGGTGGGAATGAAATTAATACCTTCTTTTGCACAAGCAAGGAGCAGGCTTTCTCAATTTCAGGAAGAACATAATGCATGGATGGGCCCACATCAAGCAGCAAAAGCAACGCATCCTTTTTTTTCGTAACATCATTGAGGCAACACAAAAATAAATTTATACATTCAGAGGTAATGAAATTCAGAATAACAAAAGGAAAGACAATAACATTCTAAATGGGGTGGGTTTCCCCGGAAAATGAGTAATATTGAACTAAAACCCTAAACCCAGAGAACTGAAGTGGGGGAACACTAAAGGGTTCGAAAAATCAAAGTAAAAATCGAACCTTGATTGGAGGCATGGATGGAAAAGGAGAGAGAGAAAGGGAGATTGAGCTTGCAGAACAAGGAGAGTTCTATGAATGACGCTTCCTTCGGACTTCCCGCTTCAAGACAAATTCTTCGATTGTATTTTTTTTTTTAATAAAAACTTTCAGGCATTAGACATCATTTGTATTTGCAATAAATAATTTTAAAATCAAATAATCTTTAATTAATTAATAAGAAGAAGTGCTATTAAAAAGTGTACTGTTTTCATCTTAAAATAAATTCGTTTTCGTATCCGTGCAATTCACTGTATTTATTATTTTAATTTTATTTATATATAAATATTCAAAATAAAGATATTCGAACTTTATGTAATATATGTATATAATTTTTTTTAATTTAAATTTATTTTTATTTTCAAATGTCTTGAGATTCTTGAGGAAAAAACAACAGGTTTAATCTCTGTGTTCATCTGATTTCTAATTTATTTTATAGCCGATAGTTCTCATGTTAATTAGTCAATTCCTATTTGTATTAGTATTGAACCGATCATAATAATAATCGTTCTTGAACGAGATTAAAATTATTGTTATGGAATGAGATTGAAATTAAGAGAAGGATTAAATCCACTACAAGACAAGCATGAAATAGAAACTAATTTTAGACAAAAAAATAATTAGTTGTTATAGGGACTAAATTAGAAACATTTTTTTTTCTAAATTAGTTTTTATTATTGTTAAATGGTTTTTTAAATTGGTATCTAATTAGCAATCAAGGTTTTTGCTACCCAATTTAGAATATAAATAATTGGTAGTTAAAACCTTGGTAGCTAATTAGATACCAATTTAGAAACTATTTAACAATAATATAAACTAATTTAGAAACTAAATTTTGTTTTAGTTTTTAAAACGGTCTCTAATTTAGTTACTATTGCAACTAATTATTTTGGTCTTTAAAAAATGGTTTCTATTTGATGATTTTTTTGTAGTGATCATTTTTCGGTCGATCGGTACTTCTCTCCTTTTTCTCAGACGAACTCCTGTTACTCTCGCTCTTCCACTCCTCCAACTCTCCTAACTTCGAACTCTGATGGTACCTACAAAAGGAACTTCGACCCTTAAGTCAAACTTATGCATTCGACACTCAGTTTTTAATACTAGATGATTGCATACCTAATCCTTTGGGATTTGTGCTTATTTATATAATTATTGTGGGTCCTTTGTGGGCCTAATAAAAGCATATCAACAAATGTTGGGTAATTAATCAGTTTCATAGTTGATCATGTTGGTCAATTTGCACCGAGTGCCATGTTAGAGTCTCGGTCGTGCAAACCTTACCGGTACACTTGCCTCTAGGCTCAAGGATGTTCAATCCGAAGAGTCTTTATCTGAGGTCATTGTGACATTTGGGCTTCCCGAGGTGGAACGTGATGTTTGTGGCGTCGGACGCGTGATGTGACGCACAATGATGAGGTTTTTTGACGCCATTCGTCGTGAGTCGTTGGATCGAGGAATATTTATGAGCATATATTTATTTACACTCAATAGCATTAATCATAGATTATTAGATTATAATAATAAATAAATTCATTGTTTTAATTAATATTCTTATAATTAGGTTTATTTTGGTCTTAACTATTATTTTTGTTAATTTTGTGTTTTAGAGTAAATTATCCGAAGAAAGCATCTATCAATTGTTACGAGCATATGTGACACCTCAGTCAAATCTATGCATGATTACGGATAGAGGAACAACAATATTATCAGCATTACAATCTCTAGAAGTTGCTTCAGAAGAAGATGGTTTAACCTCAGTGTATTGCATATGCCATATAGCATCCAATTTCAACAAGAGGTTTAAAAATGTTGAGTTAAAGCGAAAACTAATCAACATGGGTAAACATTTCATAACTTCAATCACACACTTCAAACAAATTACAACCTTTTCCATTAATACGTTTTTTTAATTTGTCTCAGGTTATTAAACGAAGCAGTCAACTCTACAAGAAAATTTATCGGCTATGCGAGTAGAATTTCCATAAGCATTCTCTTGGATTGATCAAATACCATTGAAAAAATGGACACATGCCTATGACAGCATCAACTTCATTTTGAAAGAGGCTCGATCCTTAACGATTTGTGCTTTGGTTAAGACCATATTTGAAAGAACAAATGCTTGGTTTGTTGAACGAGCAACCAAAATACAATGCATGTTGGTCGCTCTACTACGAAAGAATGAAGCACAATCTGCTATATGTCATGTGCAAAGATATGACTGAGAAAATTCAGTCATTGACGTGGAAGACATGTTGACTACTGAACTTTGACGCTACCCAATGACATACAAATTAAATTAAATTAATGGTGGTGTGACTGTGGGGAGTTTCAAGCTATACATCTGCCTTGTCCACACGTAATTGTTGTTTGTTGAATTTTGCCATTTATAGTTAACGACATTTGTGACCTCAGTGTACAGTCTCCACAATATTTTCAAGGCTTATGAGGTCCAATTTAATCAAATTCAAAATCAGGATTATTGGTCTACTTACATGGGACCAAATTTGTTACCGGATCCCATGATACGTTGACATCAATTAGGAAGACCTAGCATTCAACGTATCCATAACAAAATGGATGATTCAATTCCAAATAAGTCAAAAAAATGTTCATATTGTAGAACCGAAGGTAACAATTGTTCGCACAGACAAGCTTGATAATAAAATTTAATTTCAACTTTGATTATTAATTTTCTTATTTTCTTAAACTATGTATTTATGCCTTCATTTATTTTATTCAACTAACAACCTAAATTAACCAACAAATATTCATCCATGAAAAAATTATTTATCAAATTAATTTCAAATATTACATAACTTACTACTCAATTTTAATTATAATTAAATAATTATAATATATATATATATATTTAAAAACAAGAAAATTTATAAAGATAAAATAAAAATTAGGACGTTGACAAAGTCGTGCCAACATGACAGAAATCGTGCTAACTTGATACGAGTTTAGGTTGGAGTAATAAAGTCATGTTAACTTAACATGACTTCTTCATATGAAATCGTGTCAAATTGGTATAACTTACTCAAATTTATAATTTTTTAAAAAACATTCCCATTTTAATAAAAGAGAAACACCTAATGTATGCAACACGTATTTCAATCCAATAACAAAAAATTGAGAAACCCTAACATGTTACTACATACTTTGGCTATTCGGTGACGCCAGGTAATGCAAGCACAGATTGACGGCGGCGATTCTAGGAGCTGGCCGTGAGGACGATTTGGTGGACCCACGACGTTACGGTGAGGGCACGTGTTCCAGCATAATCAAATTGAGCACGTGGAAATTTTATGTCCCACCAAATTTTATTCTCTCAAATGCGGGAAAGATTATATTATTTATTACCCACAATTTTTTTTCATTTTTCTACCTATATTTATTCTCAAGGGACCAAATTATACATAGCTATTTTAATTTTCTACAAAATATATCCGTGAAATTTTATATTCTTCTATAAAAAGCAATCCATGGAAAATATATTTTTTCTCGTAAAAAATCTGTAAAAAAATATTTCATTAAGGATTTTTCTTTGCTAAATTATTATAATTTTTCACGGAAGAATTTGGATCCAAATTAGGTAAAATAAAAGTTGAATCAAGAGAATGAAATTTGAATTTCAGTAGGTATTACAGAGTGAATTTTAAATTTTAACTCTATCATAATCCCATAAAACCAGCTTATAAGATTAATGTTTGCACCCACTTATATACAATAAAATACTCTAATATTAGTCGATTAATGTTTCAACGAAAAAGTGAATGATTTAAAGTAAATAAATACTATTATTTTGATAAAGAATAAGGCAGGGGAATTAAAATGAACATTTTATTTTTAATCTAAATCAAACAAAGTTATGACTTTGATAGACCAATAAAAATTTATTCTTTTATTTTCCTTTGGTTTTATTGCATAAACAAATTGATATAAACATAGAGATTACTGGTACAGCATTGGAAAAAAATAAAACATGTAGATTTAGCAAAAACAATGACAAAAATGATTTGGAGACTTTCTGCCAATAATTTTGCAATGACCACCTTTGCTGCAGGGCTTTTTCTTGCACATGAAATCACATTTGTGGTCATCTTTTGTACCAGGAATGCAACTTCCTATGTGGTTGTCATAGCAGCAAAACAAACCTTTAACATCTGTTGCTCCACCCTCAACAGTTGTTTTTCGGAATCCTGTTTCTGTTCCATCTACATACATATCAATGGTAACGATAAACAAATATAATTAAGAAAATGAACCTTATTAAAAATAATCAACTCAAAGAAACTCTCACTTTCTTCAATCATGAAATTGTGATTACCTGAGAATAAAATGATGATCGCAATGGCAACAAAGAAAAGTATAAGACTTCTGGTTTGTGTAGCCATCTTTCAAAAAAATTTAAGTTAATTTCTGTTATGTGTTAGAAGGAGGATTAAGACATGTATATATACACACAATTGTATAAATTTTAACCAAATTAACACACATAAATATTTTATTTTCTCCAATAGTACAATTCGAGAAATCTTAACCAAATTAGTACACTTGATTCATTTTCCTTCAATATCAAATATTTGTCCAAATAATATATTGTGTAAAATATTTGTCCAAATAATATACTGTGTAAAATATTTGTCCAAATAATATACTGTGTAAAATATTTGTCCAAATAATATATTGTGTAAAATATTTGTCCAAAATATATTGTGTCGAATAGTTACCTAAATAGCTGTTGGTTTTATTCCCATACTCATATCTTAACATACCAATAATGGAGCCAGGCAAAAGGAACCAACTTTGCTACCCTTTCTAATATCTTTTATTGTTTACATATGAATTTGTATAATTTGAATATCTAGATGTCATCATTTTAAGCAAGAATATCCTGAAAAATAGGCTATCGAAAAAATTGGAGATAGTAATAGAATAAACCAATACAATATATTTATACTTAAATAAAATTTAGCAACCATTAAGTTCTATTATTATTTTTCTTTAAAAAAAATTCATTGTTAAATCACATGCATTTTGAATTGTATTAACAATTTAAACTTGTTATAATTTTCACAATATAATATAGAGAATGAAACTTCAATTATTTGTTTACGATAAATTATTCTTTGTTTTCAACAAATAATGAACTATCATAATAATATTTTATCATCAGTTTGGTTAAACTTTGAGAACTTTTATTTATCATCAGTTTCATCAACCTTTTTTCTTCATAAGATTTATATAGGTGTTGAAAAAAAAAAGTCGTTCCAAATCTTTTAAGAGCCATTATTGTGAAGTCTTGCACAAAATTTTCTTCGTCATCTTGTGTCAATCTCTAGTTATGTATGTGGATGCATTAAATGTTCCCCATGAAACATTAAATATGAGTGACTTTTTTTATGCAACTTTCTAATATACAACATCATTTATCATAAGTACAAGACATGTAGTTTCTTCCACCTTCAAGTATAAAAACGTAGGATTTGACACAAGTGACTAACTTCGTGATGGTCATTCTATCTTTTTTAAAAAATTGTTTACATAAAACAACTTTAAGCATGTTTTTCAAGAGATAATTATGTAAATACTTCGTTATGAGATTTTCTTGTAAGACTTGAAGAGACAAATATTCACTACAAACATAAAATAAACATTTATAAATCTGACATATATTATGAATACTCAGACTACGTATCAACTTCATCTATCTTTTTTTTTGTCTAAGCAAAAACTTTTTTTTTTATCAACAATGAATAAATTAAATAACATAAATACTTAAGGAGTATCCCAACCCATATACAAACCCACAAGGTACTCCCCCTTGTGGTCTATAACAAGAAACAACCATTATGTGGTATAATCTGCACCATAACAACAATCTGGTTACATATTCTACACCAACACTTACAAAAAATCACAAAAAAAAAACCACACCCCTTCTTGCATTATAGCCTTGAAAAAAAGAAGGAGTACATCATGTAGCTGCAGCCACTAAGGACTGCACCGAGGGGCACACCAACATCACCTAACAAATTAAATTGACTGTGGCAGCAACCATATTAAAGATATATAACATTCCAAGTTATGCAGAAAAAACTTGCCAATTAGCGCAATCATTGGTAGCACCAATCATACCTTACCATAGCATATATAAGCCCCTGACCAACTTTATATCAGACACCTTAGCATAAACAAAAGCTCATTCCAACGTTGCCAACACCTTAAACTATTCTTTTCTCAATTCCAGCATGACTTCAAGTCAAACGTGCCAGTCCTTTACCAGTGACAGTATTTAGCATAGATACATAAGTGAATCCCTAAGAGAGAATCCCTTTTTCATTTAGAATTACAGGACAGTATCTGATAATCTTCCGCAATACCACTTCACCTTCTATTATGAAGTGGACTTTAAGCCTAACTCAACCCCATAAAACCGACTCATAGGGTTGAGGTTTGCACCCACTTATATACAATGAAAAGCTCTAATCTCTAGTCGATGTGGGATCTCCAACACACCCCCCTCACGCCGAGACTGCCAACTCGTGCGTGAGACTATATATTATGGGTGGTCTGATAGCAGCCCGATAGCGGGTGACACGATAGGCCCAACAAATACTCACTAGGATAGGCTCGAAATGGCTCTGATACCAAATTACGAAAGTGGACTTTAAGCCTAACTCAACCCCATAAAACCGACTCAATGAGGTGAGGTCGAGGAATCTATCAGAGCACGCTTCAGTTTACTTGGTTCCTCCATTGCCGCAAACAATCTCCTCCGTTTTGGGGCTACAACCTCGGGGAGACGCGGAAGGGGGCAATGGAGAAGAGAGCCGACATTGAAGACCAGAGAGAGAGAGAGAGAAACTGGGAACAGACGGAACAAGTTTTCCTCCACTACTGCACCTCTTGTCGAGCCATGTGCCTCTACTCCTGCACCCAATACTGTTCCTCCACCAGCCTCATTATCCTATGATCTTCCAACAAATAGTGCCTCTGCTCCTGCATCCAACACACCCCCTCACGCCGAGACTACCAACTCGTGCGTGGAACTATATATTATGGGTGGTCCGATAGCGGCCCGATAGCGGGTGGCCTGATAAGCCCAACAAATACTCGCTAGGATAGGCTCGAAATGGCTCTGATACCATATTACGAAGTGGACTTTAAGCCT
>Ga0123341_1004275_pt1 | contig 12507 bp, 8 predicted proteins | sample Turbeapinknodule_FD_89959 | JGI IMG/M metagenome (GOLD analysis project Ga0123341, IMG submission 89959) | Root nodule microbial communities of legume samples collected from Mexico - Turtle bean Mexico pink nodule | ecosystem: Host-associated > Plants > Roots > Nodule | place: Mexico: Nepantla... | reverse complement strand
CTAAATTAGAGACCATTTTAGAAACTAAAAAAAAATTGTTTCTAAATTAGTTTCTATTATTGTTAAATGGTTTCTAATTGGTATATAATTAACAATCAAGAATTTTGCTATCAAATTTAATCACTATAATAATTAATTATTTTTAGTTTTTAAAATTATTTTTGATTTCTAAAATTGATTTCTATTTTATGATAGTGGTAATTCAACAAGAACAAAGAAGTTGCAAAACTAAAATAAGAACAAAAACTTAGAAATAAACGTAACCAAAACGATAGAATTTGGTTTTGGAAAGGTGGGCACGTGAGCATTAAAAACACATGGGGATGCATATTAATTTCTAACAAGTATTTGATAAGTTTGAAACTCTAGGAAATCTAAATCTTGAGGTGGTCCATGAATATTTTGTTTTATATCTCCAATTCTTCGATCCTTTCTATACCTCATTATCAATAAACCGAGTATCTAAGTGTACCATAATCTCCATGATCTCATGCTAACATTAAAAAGTATTTTGTATAGAGTGGACAAAAGACTGAAGCTGTGAATCCGAAGCTCTGACAAGCCAATTAAGAGAAAGACGTGGAGTCACAGAGAGAGGATCTTTGAAATCTGCATGTGTGTGTGTGTGAATATTAATTGGGTACGCAAGAAAGAGTTGAAGATGATTGATTCTTCAAAGCAACTTGGCATCGATCACGAAAGAGACATCGTAGCTTGGATATTAGCATGGTCCGAGATAGTAATCATGCTGTTTCTGAAAACATTATAAAGAACCCATTATTGGTTCTTACATTGCGTGCTGAACTTGGTATTACAAATAATAATAATAATAATAATAATAGATTTAAAGTTAAATTTAGAGTGTGAGATTGAAGAGATATTGGTGTACGTCTTTGCTTATTATCGTGTCCAAAACCTAAAAGCAGAACAGCAGGTCTAACCGTATCAGATTCTCTGCGACTGTGTCTTAAATTTGTCACTGTCACAGTGGCCTAATGGAATAGGGTGCCACTTTCAATCCCTTTAAACAACTGTACCTGCATTAATCAATTAATCATCTTTTTAGCTAAATCTATCAATCACTTTGTCAAATTCAATTTCGTAAGACCATTCTAAATTACAAATATCTGTGCCAATGGAACAAATTAACATATTAGTGGCCACAACTCACAACTCAAGAACCAACATCACATTTGAGTGAGAAAAATTTGGTTCAATAAAAAACATTGCTGCATAGTCAGACCCACCCTTGATTAGTTGGGAAGCCACATTAACTCAGAGATTACTCTGCATAAATGTATTGTCCATAGCTTTCTATCCCACCTTGCATCACATTAATATTGTCATAATAAATTCAGAACAACAAACAAACGTATTTGAGTAATGTTAGTAACTAACTCAATCGCATTTCTTGTAACACATTTTATTATCAATCCCTCACTTCCCTTTAAATGTCGGATTTATAAAGAAATTAAAAATATTATATTTTTTCTTTATATTAATAAGATAATCGACATAATTTTTTTTATTATAATAAATGTATATGTTGAAAATTAAATAAATCATTTTCATAATATATAAGTGGATAGTGGATGCAAACCTCTACTTTATAAGTTGATTTTCATAATATGATATTAAAATTATTTAAAATCTATTATAACGAGAATTTGTTAGATTTATCAAAATTATTCATTATATAGTTTTACACACGAATTACCCGTCTTCAAGTGGAAGAAATAGGTTGAAGATCCCACATAGATAAACATTTTTATAAATAAATGCAAATTTCTATCTTATAAATCAGATTTTGAATTAGATTTAAATTCAATTATTAACAGTGTATATATATAAATTAATTAATTAAATACCATATAGAAAAATAAGGATACGATTTGATATTGCTTTAGACTATAAAAACAGTAGTTAAATAAAAACTATTTTTTTTCAAGAAACTGACAGTTAAATAAGAAACAGAATAATTAAAATTCAATAAAATTAGAAAATCATAAGAAATCATTAAATAAGATGTGAAACCAATACATCATTGTAAATTTTAATAACTATATTAAGAGTGTATACTCGTACAATACAGTCAAACACAATGCTTCAAAAAATTGAATAAAATATATCTTGATTAGTTGCTTATTTCACTAATTTCTTCATGCTTTTTATTAATCTCAACAAGTATATAATGGATTTTCCAATGTGTTCATTGTGGTTAGCATTTTATGGAAACCCAAGTAAGAACATAGCTAGCTACTTTTGTTTGTAATGCATTTGTACAATTTTTACATTCAGAGTTGGCCCTTTTGGCATCTATACATAATTACAATTCTGAAGTGAAATGTTTGGTCAAACAGCAGAAGGGCAGAATAGCTGATGAACACCTTGAGCAGTTAGTTATCCAATAACCTTGAGATGGAAGGAGTAAACTACCGCCCAGTGGGCAAGTTAACACCTTCTCTGAAAAGGATGTTAGCTACAGAAGATGTCCATGTAGGGCTGCTACCATTCTGGCTATCTGTATAATGACTTTCATTCTCTATTGCATTCACATTCATGTTCCTGCCAATTTTCTTTCCAACTGACATCCCTAGTTTGACAGTACTAAGAAGGCCAAATGCAATTAGAACAGGTCTAACAGCCCAGTGGTGATCCTCTACGTGTTGATACTTCTCTATCATATTTGGACAATTCTTAAAATTAACCACATCAACCTCAGAGGGATCAGCCAAAAAAGTGCTTGGTGCATCCCAGATGTTCAACATGCCTGGGAACTTGACAACTAGACATCCATTTGGTAGGATCCAATAAATCTTACCAGTAGCCCAGGCACCACCCCTTCTACGCGACCATTCAAACCGGGGACTTAGAACATTGGGTTTCAGCCTAATAAATTGCCCCACACAGTAAGACTCTGCCATTTCAAGTTCTGAAGAGTTTCCTTTCCAAAGAGATCGTAGGCCTATAAACCCAACAGTCACCCTGCCATCACGATTGATAGAATGAAGAATACCCACTGGCGAGTGTTTATCATCTTCTTCCTTGATGCGCACCCAATCCCCAGCTCCTAAACCATTGGTGAGTCGTTCAAGAGTTGACGCATGAATCCTTACAGGGTCATGAACTCCATGGAGCCTCACTAAAACAAATCCATGATCTGCAGTACCAACAACATTTCCTTCTGGGACCTCCATGTTCTGTGAATTGCATGAATTGGAAGGCTTTCTAGAGCGCACTGTATCACCCACCTGAAGATGATCCTTTGAGAGGAACCACTGTGTGTAGCCCATGCTACTTGATTTTGCTATAGTTTTGGGAACTCCTAGATATCTCCATCCTCCATCATTCACTACTGCATTCCGTGAGCTGCAAGGAAAGCAGAACAATTAAAAACAAAGTACTATTTGATACCGGACCTTATTTTCTTCATGAATATTAATAGAATTCCACTGAAATAGTCATGCTTGGTCAAAAACAAATGGCAGGCTTTTCTCAAACATTATTGTTTTAACACTTTCTGGAACAAAAATTATCTCGGATTCTTTCGAAACAAAAGTGTAGAACACTTCAATTCTCAACCAATTCACTGGCTATTAAATGTTCAAAGTTCACCATCAAGCTTTGCAAGATTCAAGTTACAGTGAGTGGACTTACTAACTTAAATGAGTAAGAAAATCACCAGTTAGATGATATGCACCAGATGCTTTGTCTTGGTGCCTTTTCAACTAAACTAAATGTTTCACCATGTTATGCAGTCATGTACAATCGGAAATTATAATTGATTGATTCTAAACAATTATGTTTATTCAGACAATGTACTGCACGACATTAAACCATCAACAAATGTACTTTTTAGAACTGGTAAGGACAACCTGGGTGTTATACGCTCTGCTTAAGCTATTTCTCTAGTTGTTGTGGCACTAAACACCCCCTAAATGCTTCAATTAAGGAAGCTGACAGAAGCCACATCTAAAGTGGATCAAGGGTGACTTAAGGTTTCTTACCAACACTCCCACTCATGCCCAGGACTACAGACCTGGAGCATGTCAAATGCAGGTGGCTCAACTGGATCTAAATAGGTTTTGATATCATCTTAGAAAATGGGTTTAAATCCCATCTTCAACAACAATTTTCCAAAATATGAATGTAAAGAAAGGTTAGGACAAAATACATGTGACCCAAAATAAATATAACTTAGAATACCATACTAGGCTATATTTATAAAAATAGGCCACCTAATCATAGAAACTTCCTTGAAACATTGAAACTAACATACCTTCTAAAGACGGACAGAATATCTACCATCGAAGGGCGATTCCTCAAATCATATTCAAAGCAGCCACTGAGGACATTTTCAACTGAAGATGGAAGGCCACCAGGAATCTGGGGTTTTTCATATTTGTCAACAACCGATCGATATACTTCACCAACAGGACACCCATACCAAGGTTGATTACCAATCAACATTTCCACAATAGTGCATCCAAATCCCCACGAATCTGTTTCAAAAGATACAGGGCCTCTGACTTCTGGTTGCCATTGTTCAGGAGCCATGTAATTTGGAGTACCAAACCTATTGGCAGTATCTGAGCTTAGGAATGAGGAACCAAAGAGAAGATTTGGAATACCAACATCTCCCAGTATTGCTTGATCAGTATCATTGAGAAGCACGTTGGATGGTTTTAGGTTGAGAACTAGGATCCCTTTTGAGTGAAGTTCCATAATACCTTGAGCCAGATCGATACCATACCTGAAGCCCATACCACATCCTTAGTATTGACCAGTATTTTTCCCACTCCACCATGTGCTAAAAGATAAACATGTAAACATATTTTAACAAACACACCAAAATCACATTACCTAAGAACATCATCCAATGAAATCCTTCCCTCTCTAAGTCTAGCCATCTTATCACCAACTGATCCCTCATAAAAATTCATAATGATGCATATCTGTGAGCATAAACAAATATATTAGCTATATAGCAAAGTAGCACAAAAGAAGTTAAAGATCTCCCATATACTGAATAAAACGCATAATCCATGTCTAACCCTTCCATTTAAAATTGAAATCCCAAGTAGCCAGCACACCCTAGACGCTCCTTGGCAATGAAAATATAATTCACAAAATTTCTCTAATGCAGTCTTCATATGTTCCTCTCTGATAGGAGGTAACATCTTGGCAGCAACTTCACGATACTCATCATAATCTTCAGTTGATTGATGATGAGTTGCTAACCAAACATCGCCAAAGGGTCCCCGACCAATCCTGTGTCTGAGTTTTAACCTTTCAGGTTCAATCCATGGGTCTGTGCTGCTGGATGAGGCTTTGACAGTTCTAAGGTTCTCAGGATCACCAACCAAGAGTTCAAAATCAAAAGGAACTGGTGGAGTACCAATATCTTGTGCCATTCTTCAATCTGATGTAATAACATTCATAAAATAATTCAGCAAAATGCAAAAAGCGCGACAAAAAAAAAGCAGAATCCAACAAATTATCATGAATCAAGGATCACCAAGAATCCCATGATATTTTTTCATCACTGGAGTAAAAAAATAAAAATTTGACTAAAAAACTACTATATTCATACCCAAATCCATCCCTGGTAAGGCGGAGAGAGGGTTGATCCTTAAAAGGGTGAGACACAATCCATGAAAAATATAAAATATCAAAAACCCACATAATCCATAAAAATCACAAACACAAGCCGTACATGTTGTTTCTCTTCTCAGCAGGAAGAGAAAAAATATGACAGGCATTTGTGATTCTAGGGATTAAAATAACTTCTATATTTTTAAGGCCGAATATATTTTCCTCCAAAATTGTGAGGAATCAAACCGAGTCACTACTCAAAATTATACAACTTAGTATTCATTTGGATAATTTCCCTTTGCTGAACCTCAAAGTTTCAATCTTGCGGCAACTAAAGCCAGAGTCAATCCCTCAAAAACTCTACTTGAAAAGAACTGAGATAGTCTCCTACACACAGCTCCAACTTAGAATACAAAAATAGCGGTTCAGTCACTAATACCACCAACCATACTAACATGCACACATTAAACTACTTTTCGCTTCTCAAAACTAAAGAACAATAGTACAACAAGCATGTGAATATACATATGAAAATATAAAATTCGAAATATGAAAAACAAGCAGAAATCAAAACATGAAAATCAGAACAAAAAAGGGTACCAAATTCACTGCGCACGTACTCAGAAGAAGAAAGAAATATCTTTAGCGACAGAGTGTGAGCACTGGGAAATCAACGGCTTCGTAAGCAGATAAAATTGTTAGGTTTACACAAATTCAATGAAAAAGAACAGAAACAAGAACTAAACTACGGTTGTGGGGTTGTGTTATTTGGATGAAAATAACAATTATAAAAGCTGAGGGCAGGAATGACATTTCAGCAGGTGACGTGATGTGGTGATTTTTGTCTACAGATATTTGATGAGGCTAAAATTTAGGTAAAATATTTTTTTATATTATATTGTTATTCAATCATAAACCATACGATAGTTTTACAATAATGATGTTAAAATTAATATTTATGATACATTGATAATTGTTATAATTAGTATTTTTAGAATGTGATATGTGTTGATTTGAGTGGAGCTATAGAAATGAGGAGTAAATTCAGATATCACTTTCAATTCATATATGACTCCAACATTCTACTTTTGTCTTGCAAGAATCTGTAATGAATTGTGTTATTTTTTTCAGTTTCAGTTTCAATTTCAATAGTTTTGTAAAATAGGAGGAGTTTTGACGAGGTTTATTTCAAAATGTTTTAACAAATAGAGTGATTACATCATTTGTGAACGGAACGATATATGGAAATTTATTTTAATAAAGAACTCAAGTACGTAAGCATAGTGCCACAATGCGTAAAGCAACTTTCACCCAATTTTTTTTTTTTAAAATGCATAAAGGATTGAAATAGGAACACCAAATCAATATTTTTTTTTAACTTTTATAGATAGTTGACTTTAAGGACACATTTTTGGGGTCCTTTTGAACTCATATCATAGATCCAATGCCTGGTTACACTTTCTTGTTTGTACCGAGTGTTACTCGTGATTTTATCATTCAATTAGGTTCCTCTCATGTTTAATTATATTATATGATTTTATTTATAATTTTTATTTTATCCATAAAAATGCTTTTGGGTGTTTTTAATAATTCGAACTCTTATATTTTTATTTAAAAATAATATTTTTCATTATCTTATTAGTTTTGGTTATTTTTCACGCTGTATACTATTGATTTTATATCATGTTTTGGAAATTACTACCAAATTTAAAGCAAAACAAAGTAAAAATAACATATACCAAGTAATCATGATGCTTTCATTGCGTTGCATTGTTACATGACCATAAAAACTTGGAAGTTTGATATTTCATGCACATTAATTGGGCTTGAAAATTGAGTTATGGTTGCCATATCCAAATTAAGTTAAACAACTATAGGGGTTGAAATTTATGAGGAGATTGGTCACTAGAATTTAGAATAATTATAATTACTTCTTTTTCCTTTAGTCCTTGAAAATATTGGTTTCATGTTTACTATTTTAATAAACTTGATTATTGTGTTTTCTTCTAAACTTATGAGTTTTATTGTAGACAAAATAACATTGAAAGTGGCATATAGGTTTTCTTAACACAACCAAACATCAAATACAACCTTTTGGTGATAAAAAGATATATAATCTAGCTGACAATGAAATCTTATGAGAAGATGAAGTACAGCAGTGAAGCATTATCAGTGAAGAAGTTATCCATTCGGAAATAAGGTTAGAATTTTTTTAATACGTTCCTTTTTTCTGGCAATGGCTGGCAAATTTCCGTTGGCATAGGCATCGCTTAACCAGACCTCCGATGAGAAAATCAGAAAGCCAAATGCTTTGACTTCAGTCTGCGGCTTGCAGGGATTTAGCAATCCCTTAGGCCACATTGATTTTAATATTAGTAATGCTTTGTTAGGAAACAATCAAAGTAACAAAACCAATTTACATGATACTTCCTAACGAGCCACTTAGATTCCATCCATAAATTCATTCAATGTACAATAATCAAAGGTTCTGCAGAACCTCCAGCAGCCTTTCAGAAACACACATGTCACATCTTTCATTCTTCGTCACGAAGCAAATACATCAACACATTCCAAAAACAAAATTATAACTCAACCTGATAACCTGTTCCTGTTGCTTTGCCCAAAAAATTTAGCAAACAACGAGAATTGTAGCTGTAACATAAAGGTTTTTCTACTCCCTCCAAGTGCAATTACGGGTGCATTTTCTCACAATATAAAGAATTGTCACAAATTGACCACAATTTAGAAACATGCAAAGCTCGGGTGGGGACTTTACCTACGTTTTCTATAACTTTTAGAAGAAGGAGGAGGGGGGCGCGGGGATTCCAATTCATACGTGAATTTCGGATTTTACATTGAACAGTGTAGCGATTAAACAGGAGGCAAATCCAAAGGAGAAAAGTAGAAACTATCAGTTCTTCTTTGGTGGGGGTGGGGGATTGAAATGAAAATTACATACATATATTAAGCAATGGGAAGAACCTTTTTAACAATCTCCTGGCTAAGATCTGCAATCTGGGAATCAAGAGATTTGATGGTTTCTTCCTTTTGCCTCTCCAAGTTAGCCAGAGCCTCCTGCAGCTCAGCCTCCACTTTCTTCCTCCCCTCCGCAATCTTTTCCTCAACCTCAGCCTGCGTCTCCTTCTTCATCGCGTTCAGCGCCGCCGCTATCTCCGCCCGAGCAGCCGCCATCACGGCATTCGCCTTCTCCTCCAACTGCTTCACCTCCGACGACGTGTCCTTCACGCTGCTCAGCTTCTCCCTGATCGCCGCGTCCCTCTCGTCCATGAATTTACCAAGGGGGGTGAACCATATCTTGTCCAGGGCAACCATCAGGAACAGAACCTCCGCCATTATGATGGGCAGGGTCAGGTTGAAGTCGAATAGTGCAGCTTTCTCTATTTCGCTTGCGAGGGAGGGCTGAGTCAAAACCAGTGGTGCTATTCCGCCCAGGAGGGATAGCATCTGGGGCTTTGAAATTGGGAGTTTCAGTTTCAGGGTTGGAACTTTGGGGAGTGAAATTTGGATAATAGGAAGTTTGGATGTGGGAGAACGAGAATTGGTGCAGACTGGAACCAAAGGTTTGGTGGAAGCCATAATCATGTTTGCCATGGCTACTGCTTTGTGATTAGGATGTGTGTATGAGCTCAGTCTGAGGATTGGATTGGAGAGAAGAAGAGGATTTGAGAGGAGGGCTATCTAAATTCTTCGCCACACAAATTCATGAGGTTGTGTGGCAGTGGCTGGCTAATGGAGTCTGGAAGCTGGATACTCGAACAAGTTGGAATGTTCCACATCTAAATGGATCAGGCCTCGGCCCATTTGTTGTCAACCCAACTAACATCTATCCACTTCATTCTCCCTAGGCCCAAATATATAGCTCCGGTGTAGTTTACTTACAAGTAAGACAAGAATGTGGACTGAATAGTTAAAAAGAAAAAAACCGTAGCATTATAAGTGCACAAGAATGTCAAGATCAAAATCAAAGCTGCAATTGAGTTAAACAAACCTACAATTTTAATGTCTTTCTACCTTATCACAAATTGGGTGATAAAAAGCGGGGTAGGAAATCCTTATCCTTAGTAACATATTAAAGCAACTGAAAAACCATTCCATTGCAGGTAGGCTTTGACCCCAACTGCAGCAACTAAGTAACCTAAAGGTATGCCGTGGCTGATAGACTTTAGCATGATGAGTTCTACTACAATTCCCAGGGCACATGTTCTGTACAGTATGAGAAACTCCAACTGCAATATGGTACGAGCCAGTGTTTCGTCCTGTTATTATTGTCTCCATCGCTGAAGACGATAAAATAACCAAAGCAAGCACTGTTGAAAAACTCTTTACACTGGGTATAAAGACAAGAGGTTAAAATTATTAAAGTGCAAACTCCATCAAAATTCTCTCCATGTGGATCTCCGAGAGTAATGCAGCCTCCTCCAATGGCGTAGAATTCTTCTAATTTTTCTAAAACTGTCCACAATAAATCTGGCTATCATTGAGCAGCAAATCCTACCCTCAGTGCTCGTTATTCTCACGACGGGCAGACGGCCGTGTGAGGATAGTCCTCCCCCCAAAAAACCAGATAACCAGCTCTTTCCTCCTCGAATTTCTTCTGCATTGCAATTCTGGATCTTCCCATTCTCTATGACTATACCACTCAAACCAATGTCGTCGTCGTCATCGTTATGTTCTTTCTGTTGATGTCTATTCAGTTCATGAGACGATGACCTGCACCTCCATTGATATCATCCAAGTAGGGTAAGGACTTGTTTGAGAACATTATAGCAGCGTGCATGAAATTCAACTAGATGAATTTCCAAATTTTCCATCTTAGTGGTTCCACACCCTTTCAAAGAAAATCATTTTTTATGTTCTAATAAAATAATCATAATGGTAGTTTTCGAGGCATATCATATATTCAAGACCTCGCTAGCTATGGTTCTTCTATGATTTTAGATTTTATAACTTTATTAAAGAAACACACTATACAGTCTGCAATATTTGACATGTAACTGAAAAGGTTAAATTAAAACAGATCGTGTATTATTTCGTGAATTTCATTTTGAAGACACCACATTGCATCAATACAGTTAAATTAAAAATGAGATAAAATTATAGGGTAGATAGCTGATAGCCTGACAGAGCTGATTTTCTACAACGCCAGTACAAAGACCAAATTTCATCACATGATGGCAAGCCAGAATGTTTTGTATGGTTATATTGAAAACTGCATACCTCTTGTGTTGTTTCAAATTGAAAGCTCGTTTCTTTGACTGCTTAGTCTGGTAACTGCAAGTGTCAGATATATGGTGCACGAAATGAAGCTGCAAAGATCAAAATAAACATGAGTCAAGGGTCATGAGAGCAACACGCTTCTAAGTTCCAAATCCTAACCACAACACATCATAAGAATGAAACTATAGTAGAGTAAAAACAAAACAAGTTTAGACTTCCTTTTCAAGTAGTTTGTATTATTGTCACATCAAAGTCACACGAAACATATAATCATAGTCTATGCGAAGCACTACAATGATGAAGCTGGCTTTTCAATAAATCTGACACAAACCTGGTCACCATCCTTGATGCCATAATCTCGAAGGTAATCCGTTTCTGTAACTAATTTGTGTCCTTGATAGGATAAGCAAAATTGCCGCCAAACAAGTGGCCTACATAAACAAATCAATAATAATTTATGGAAAAGCCCAGGCAGCAGATTATGATGATGAAACTCCAGAATTTAAAAAAAAAAAAAATACAAGTGCCCCTGTTTTACCAATAATTAAAACGCATAGAATTTACAAAATCAAATTAGTGAAATTACATATTCAGAAACATACGTAAGATAGCTATTTAATTAATCAATTAATACACACACCACAATATTTTCCCCGGGGCCTTCAGAGGCACGTGAGCGAAAATCGCCTCCACGGCCTGCTTGAGTTCTGCAACAGTTGCTTCATTTGCAACTTCAACGCCTGCAAACAAAATCATGCATCGATTCAATATCCAGGAACGTTTCACGAAAATCAAACGAGAGAAAATTTTGAAGAGATAGAAAAATAGGAGAAAGAGAAGCGAATTACGGAAGGAAGAGGCGTCCAATTTGATGATGGAGAGGTTGAGCGTTTCGGAAGGAAACCTGTAGTAGGAAAAATTGTGGTCTATGTGGCTCGTGCTGGGTGATCGGCGATGCCTTCCGTTGGAAACAATCATCAAGCTTCTCTCACCCATATGCATCACGAAGGCTCGATTGTCATCCATTATTCCATGGTGTTTATAGGAAGGAGAGGGAGATTGTGAATCGGAATCGGAATCGGAATCGGAACTGAACGAATTATTAATGTGGAAATGGAGCTAGGGTTCCTCTGTGGAAGACATTGATTGGTGGTGAATGGTTGTTTGGTTGTCGAAGAGCCGCTTCTGCAGACGTTGATGACGGTTACGTTCCGTTAGAACTTTTGTAACCGTTATTACGCGCGCGCGCTTCTCTTCCTTCTCTTTTGCCTATCAGGGAAGAGAAGAGAAACCATGTATATCTTTACATTTCTAACTATAAACACGTGCTTTACAAATATTCATCAATTTTTATAAAATCAGGTTGAGAAATGAAGAAATAAAGTAAAATTCAAATCCATTAACAACATCAACACACTTATCTATTTGTGTCTCAATGACATTATTATTATAAAAAAATATAACGTTCTTGATAATTAAAGTAAGAAGTTATTCATCTTTTTTATGGATGATAGATGAATAAATCAAAATAGTAAAAATTACCTAAAATCTAATAATAACTCTATTATTTGAAATACATGTAATTCAGTAAAAATATAAGTTGTCATCAAGTGATAAATTTTAAAATTTTAAGAATTTTTAATGTTTGAAATTAGTATTGTTTTAATATAATTT
>Ga0123341_1004273_pt1 | contig 12508 bp, 15 predicted proteins | sample Turbeapinknodule_FD_89959 | JGI IMG/M metagenome (GOLD analysis project Ga0123341, IMG submission 89959) | Root nodule microbial communities of legume samples collected from Mexico - Turtle bean Mexico pink nodule | ecosystem: Host-associated > Plants > Roots > Nodule | place: Mexico: Nepantla... | reverse complement strand
TTTGAACATGTCCATCTCACCATAGTCATTTGGAAAGTTGGAGAAGAAGAATGTTGTATAATCCAAGGAACTCTGATGTGTTTTACGAGCAAAACCACGCCCCTGAGGGGTGTATGGATCCCTATGTTCCCTCCGCATTCCGCGTTTTAAAGTGATCTATGCTCTTAGTTGTATGTGTAGTGACTAGGGGAGTGAAGATGGTCCTTCGTCACCTACAATGCAATAACAATTAAAGTAGGGAAACAATTAAAATAGTAAATGAAAAGTTAATGGAAGTGAAAAGTAAACTAGACCGTCTTAATTAGAAATGCAAGCCAATTGACACCTTTTAGACTAAGCAAATTACTTATTACAATTGTTCAATGGAATTGCCTAAGAAGCATTTTTTAAAAACTTAAATAATGTTTCGTGGTGTACCGGTATGGGCGGGGCCGAGACCCACCTGGCTGCCCGAGACCGAGTCTACCTGACCGAGACCAGGGGAACCTGGCTGAGACTTGATAGATTTGGCCGAGATGACGAGGCTGGTGACCCACTTGACCAAGGCCTTAGAAGACTTGGCCGAGACCTTAGAAGACTTGACCGAAACAGCCGAGACCAGAGAAATTTCATCGATGGCCGACCCATACCAGGAGCACTTGGCCGACGGCTGAACCCTGTTACGATTAACGCTCAAACTAAGATCAGTAAAGCTAATCCATGATTAAGAATTAGGTAATGCAATCCTAAGCGGTATCCACTCCGATAAACGGGCCCAAAAAGGTAGGCCCATTAGTATAATATAAATAGCACGCATCCCAAGGAGTAAGGTATGTCATTTATTATTGTTCACCTACCTGAGAGCTGACCACCCGCTTTACTGACTTGAGCGTCGGAGTGCCTTCGTAGGTACCCCCACCATCTGGTGTTCACCCGAGACCGAGTGCCGAAGGAGAAGTAGGAGGACGAGAAGAATCTCAGCTCATCACCTGGTAACCTGACCGACCGAAGGAAGGAGAAGAAGACTTCAATAGTTCTCTAGGTCCCATCTCCCTAGTAGGAACAATTGACGCCCATCGTGGGGCCGAGGGAAACTAGCTGAAGGAAAAAAGTAGATGGTCTCAACCAGAAGCATGGAGAGAATGATCGAAGCCGACCAGACGATGCTGCTGCTGTCTCTCCAGAGAGAGATGGCCGAGATGAGAAGGAAGACTGAGGAGGTTGCACAAAGAAACGAGCAGGAGCTGCAAGTTCTCCGTAGGGAGAACGAAGAAATGAAAAAGAAGTTGGGAGAGGGAGGACCCTCTGTCATACCGACGAACGTTGTCGGCAAGTCCTACACCTCTCCCCCCAACCCAGATGTGGGCGAGGGGACGAGAGGCCGACCCCCTCCCCGAGAGACCGAGATGGGCGACGAGTCATGCCTAATCAGGTCCACCCGGACGACCCTGACGGCCGACCCGAATCGCTGACATCCCTTCACCAACACCATCATCGAAGTCCCACTGCCTGAGAAGTGGAAGGGTTTCAACCGAGACCGATATGACGGGTCGACCCACCCGGACGAGCATATGGACGCCTACGCCACCCATATGAGTCTCTACACCTCGGATGACGCCGTGTTATGCCGAGTGTTTCCCACATCCTTAAAGGGAGCATCCCTTAGTTGGTTCACCGAGCTCTCACCCAACTCCATCGATAGCTTTGCCACGCTCGTAGCAAAGTTCGAAACCCAGTTTACGACCAGTCGGCCGCACCACCTAACCTCCATCGCCCTGGTAGGCATCCGTGAGGAGAAGGGAGAGTCGCTGAGAACCTTTGTTGACAGGTTTAGTAAGGTGGCAATGAGCATTCGAAATCTGAGCCCGGACGTTGCCATGCACCACATGCTGACGACCCTGCGTCCGGGGCCCTTTGTCGACAACTTGTGCATGCAGCCAGCTGACAACCTAGACGATCTGAGAAAGAGAGTTGCTAAGTACATGCAGTTGGAAGAGCTAAGAGAATTCCGCAACCAGGCCCGTGCCGAGGCCGGCGGGGAGAAAAACAAGGAAGAAAAGGACCGCCAGGGGCAGCCGAGTCAAAGAAATGACCGACGCCGAGACAATCGAGACTGGCCAATTCGGTTCTCAAGATACACACCCTTGACGACCGAGAGAGGGAGGATTCTGGACGAGGCCCTCAACGCTGAGATCATGCATGCCGCGCTGAGGCCGAGATCATGCATGCCGTGCTGAAAAAGAATATCGACATGTTCGCATGGACGTCGGTCGACATGCCGGGGGTGAGCCCGAATGTCATCACCCATCGATTGTCAATATTCAAGGAGAAAACGCTTACTCTAGCTATAACCAGATAAGCATGCACCCTAGAGACAAGGAGAAAACGACCTTCATGACGGCCGACGCCAACTACTATTACGAGGTCATGTCGTTCGGCCTCAAAAACGAAGGGACGACCTACCAGCGCCTCATGGACAAAATCTTCAAAGGCCTAATCGGTCAGGTGGTAGAGGTATACGTGGACGACATAGTCGTGAAGTTCGACTCGTTCGAGCAATACCTGAAGGATATGGACGAGGTCTTCAGAGCCCTCAAGGGAGTCAACATGAACCTCAACCCCGAGAAGTGTACTTTCGGGGTTGAGGGGGCAAGTTCCTAGGCTTCATGCTCACCCACCGGGGGATAGAGGCCAAACCCGACAAATGCCAGGTCATACTCAACATGAGAAGTCCGAACAGCGTCAAGGAGGTACAACAACTCCTAGGACGGCTGACTGCCCTCTCCAGGTTCGTCCCCCGCTTGACCGAGAGGACGAGGCCGATGGTCCAACTGCTCCGAAAGGGCAAAAAATTCGCCTGGGACGACAGATGCGAGGAAATCTTCAAACAATTCAAGGAATTCCTGACATTCCCGGCCGTCATCCAAAAGCCGAGACCCGACCACCCGATCCTGGTATATCTGGCAGTCTCAGAGGAAGCAGTCAGCGCTGCCCTGGTGCAAGAGACCGAGGGCGAGGAACAACCGGTGTACTTCGTAAGCCGAACCCTCCACTCGGTCGAGACCAGGTACCAGATGATAGAGAAGGTGGCTCTCGCCCTAGTCCTCACAAACGGAAGCGCCCCTACTTTCAAAATCACTCCATAATTGTAAGAACCGACTACCCTATTTTTAAAATTTTGTCTAAGCCGGACCTTGCAGGGAGGATGATAGGTTGGTCAGTCGAACTCTCCGAGTTTGACATACGCTACAAACCGAGGGGCGCCATCAAGTCTCAGTGCTTGACCGACTTCCCGCCGAACTGACACCACTACCCACCCTCTCGGTCGGGTGGACGCTCTATGTGGACGACTCCTCAAATAAAACAACCTGTGGAGCGGGAGTCGTCCTGGAGAGGCCGGGCGCCTGGAGCAAGCTCTCCAATTCGGATTCCGGGCGACCAATAACCAGGCCGAATACGAGGCCTTGCTCACTGGACTGAACCTAGCTTACGACATGGGAGCACACGAAGTACATGCAAAAGGGACTCCTAGGTGATGGTCAGCCAGGTCAATGGCGAGTTCAAAGTTAAAGAGCCTTTGTTGTAGTGGTACTACCACGCGGCTAAAAACAGCATCATCCGCTTCAGCAAAGCACCCTTGGAACATATACCGAGGGATGACAATAAAAGGGCCGACATCCTCTTCAAAGAAGAGCCACCAGAGGTCAGTCATACAAATATGGCTGAGACACCCCAGTGTGACGGAGGCCGAGGCCGAGTGCCTGGCTATAGAAGAGGCCGAGTGCCTGGCTATAGAAGAGGCCGAGGTCGACAACTGAATGACACTCGTCATCCAGTACCTAACAGACGGTACATGCAAGTCCGACCAAGAAAAGGCGATGAAGCAACAATGCGCCCGGTACACCATGATCAACGAAGACTTGTACCGGAAAGGTTACTCAACCCCCTGCTAAAATGCACCACCAACAAACGGGCCGAGTACATTCTGACCGAGATCCACGAGGGGATCTGCGGAAATCACGCTGGGGCGAGGATGATGGCTGCCAAGGTTCTGTGGGCCAGCTACGATTGGCTGACCATACAGGGCGACTGTGCCGAATATGTGAAAAAATGCGCCAAGTGCCAGGAGTTCGGCCCTCTCCACCATACAAGGTCGGAGAGCTGCACAGTATCATCTCCCCATGGTCGTTTGCCATTTGGGGGATGGACATTATTGGTCCCTTCTCCTCGGGAAAGGGGCAGACCAAGTTCCTCTTGGTGGGAGTCGACTACTTCACCTAATGAATCGAGATCGAACCCCTTGCCTCCATCTTAGCAAAAAATGTACAAAACTTCGTATGGAGGAGAATTGTCTGCCGGTTCGGCGTCCCGCACACAATAATAACTGATAATGGCCGACAGTTCATAAACCGAGGCCTACAGTCCTTTTATGACGACTTGGGCATCAAGTCTATCACGACCTCGGTAGAACACCCACAAACCGATGGGCAGGCCGAGGCCGCCAACAAAGTCATACTCAACGAGCTGAAAAAGCGGGTGGGCAAGGCAAAAGGCCGATGGATCGAGGAGCTGATCGAGGTACTTTGGTGCACCCCCCAGACTACCACGCAGGAGACACCCTATAGTCTGACATACGGGACCAAGGCCATGATCCCGGTTGAGGTGGTCGAGCCCACCACACGACGACAGATGTTCGACCTCACCCTAAACGTGGAAAGCTTAGCGGTCAACCTCGACTTGGTAAGTGAGTTCCGTGAAAAAAGCAAGATTCGGGAGGCCGCCTACAAAATCCGGGCGTTCAGACGGTACAACACAAAGGTCCGGCCGAGGAGCTTCCAAAAGGGCGACCTCATGTGGAGAATGCGTAGTGATGAGAGAAAAAATGAAGGGAAATTCTCGTCCAACTAGGAGGGGCCTTTCTGGGTCCGAGAAGTCGCAAAGGGGGGAGCTTACCATTTAGAATGGCTTTCAGGTAAAATTGTACCGAGGATGTGGAATGCCACGCACCTCAAGTTCTACTACAGCTAAAATTAATAAAGTCACGCACTCTTTCCTCACCCAACCAGGGAGGTTTTAACGAGGCGTTTTCATCAAAGTACTAGCACTGCTCTCCTGCAATTTCTCGGCTTGGTCTGGATGAAGCCTTAACCGGCATACCCTGCCGAGACCGACCCCCAAGTTTGGTCTGGATGAAGCCTTAACCGGCATACCCTGCCGAGACCGACCCCAGGTTTGGTCTGGATGAAGCCTTAACCGGCATACCCTGCCAACACCTCAATCAACACATACCAAATGGTCGATCGCCCAACTCAACTTGCTCGATTTAACAATTGCCCAGCTTAACTCGCTCGATTTAACAATCACAATTAAATGGCCGACCTCCCATTTTTACTTGCTCGATTAAAATCACATTTAAATTGTCGATCGCCCATTTTTACTTGTTCGATTAAAATCATAATGGTCGATCGCCCATTTTTACTTGTCCGATTAAAATCATAATGGTCGGCCGCCCATTTTTACTTGTTCGATTAGAATCACAATTAAATGCTCGACCGCCCATTTGTATTTGTTCGACTAGCACCGTAGTTGATGGCCGATCGGACAAACCAGATAACAACCGACAAGATTAACTTGCACGAATTAATAAAAAGAAACAAGGCAATATATTAAGATTGCAAAAGGAGGAAGCCACACCCCGACCTCAGAGGAAACAAAATAAAAAAAAGAAAAGGCGACAGCCCGGGCATGAGCTAACCTAGTCTTAAACTTCGATACATTCACCCTCCTCAGCCTCGGTCGGCCCGACCTCTTGTGCCGCCAAAGCACCCATCTCGGAGCTTGGAACCAACCGACCCTGGTAAACCTCATGATCCATGTTAAATTCACCAGTGGTAGGCGTCCCCCCATAAAGAACATGGGCTTGGCACACGGCTCGGTCGAAGCATTGCTTAAGCAACTCCTCCGAATCCTCGTAGTTTTGGTCGAGCTCAGTCTCGACCTGCTCCTTTGCAGCATGGAGGGCAGCCAACTCAGCAGCCGAGGACGAGAGTTTCTCCTCGGGCGTCTTCTTCACCTCGGCAACTTCAGCTGCCGCCCTCAGAGCCTCCTCCTTAGCCGAGGCCAAAAGCCACCCCGCCTCAGCAGCACCTTTCTCGGCGAGCTCCCTTTTAGCGGCCTCTCAGGCAACCCTGGCCGAGAGGTCATCGTTGGCAGCCAAGGACCGCTTCAAGTTCTCGCAAGCCTCAGACAGCTCCTGCTCCAACCGAGAAATGTCCTCAGCGTGCCAGTCACGACCTTCGATCCCATGCTCAACAAGAACAATGGACAGGCACATGAGCTCCAGGCCGTTCTTCAACAGGTCCATGGGGGCGACCGATTGGATCGACTCCCGAGTCTCCTCGGGAAGAGCCACGTGAACTCTACGCGTGAACTTGTGACTCCCCCCTAGAAGATCTAGGGCCGAGGATGAAGGCCGGTGGCCGCCAGCTGGAAGCCCGGAAGCTTGCTCCGCGCGCCGGGGGGAAAGAGAGCTCGCCTCGATCATCTCACGACAAGGAGGCGGCGTCGGCAGAGAGCCGGGAGAACGAGTGGTGGTGGCAATGTTACCACCATCCCTCGTCCTCTTCTTGGATTTGCGGGAAGGGTCGGCCGAGTCCCTCTCGGCACCAGGGGCGGCGGGGCGTTCGCTGGAAGAACGTCGATGCTTCGACGTCCCTTTCGGTCATCCGCCCTCTTTCGATACTCGTCAAGGACGCTGGCGCCGACCGGTTTCTCTTGAACCATCGTAGCTGCAAACCCAAAAAACACAAGTTAGAAGACGAAAATAAAAATACTGACTGATACAACAACGGACGAGCCCATACCCCCTAATGGCCGCCCAACGCGCCGTCTCGGTATATGCACAGATCAACGATCGACAAGGAAGTTTCCTCGGGAGTGCGTCGAAGAAGGAGAGAATCTCCACCTCCTCCTCACTCTCCATCGGCCTCGGCCACAACTTAAAATCTGTGGGTTTGGAGGTCCAATATAAAGGGAACCGAGACTGACCGGCTCAGTCAAAGAAAAAGGTCGTCGCCTCGGGCCGAATGACGACCTTGACGAACCTTTCCTTAAACCTCTTGTACGAGACCGCAAAAGGGTCGAACAAGACGTGCCCTGGCCGACCGGCCAAGGAGAGCCAAAAGGCAAGGCGACCGGGGTGAGAGCCATAGTAACAAAGAAAAGAAGAGGGGGTGGGGCGAAGCTGCATGGCATCACACATACGGCGAAACGCCTGAAGGGACGCCCACGTATTTGGATGCACCTGGGTGGGAGCCACGTTGAGCGCCCGAAGGACGCCCATTGTGAACTTAGCGAAAGGGAGGGACACATGAAGGTCAAAAAAAAAGCAGGTATACATGTAAAAAAAGGGAGGGTCGACACCAGGCCGCCCCATGCACACCCTCTCAGTTGACCCGCAGGGCAAGATCCTAAAGTAGTCGGGATCTCTAGAATCCTCGGAGTCCTCGCCCGCCTTCAACACCGGGTACTTGGGCAAAAACTTTGCCTCTGATACCTCGGTATCATAGGTGGACGAGAACTCAACCACCTTGTGATCCACCCAGCTAAGATCCACTAGCGGAATGGTCGTCAGGGGAGAGTCCGACCTGTCAACAACGTTAACCGAGGGAAATTCCAACCGGTCGACAACGTTAACCGGAGGAGAGTCTGACCGGCCAACAACGTCAACTGGGGGAGAGTCCGACCGGTCAACGACATTAACCAGATCGTCCCCCCTAACCACCTCTACCATGGGTGGCGCCTCAGCCACCCCGACCGATGAGGAATCAGTAGTAGATGAAGAAGAAGAGGAAGAAGAGGAAGAAAACCCAAGGGTAGGAGAGGGGCGACCGAGAGAGGGGGAAGAATGGCCGGACGAAGAGGTCGTGGGTCGGGATACGGTCTACATCACTAACCTTGTGAAGATTGGACGAGGCCGAACCTAGGAAAAGAGGGCGAGAAGTCACTCGGATCTCAAAGCTTGGGGCAGAAGAACTCTTGGCTCTCAGACAGGCTCACAAATGAAAACAAAGCGTCACAGCACTGTGGAGACCCCTATTTATAATTAATGCCAATCATGTCACGTCGCCTAGGGTCACGTCACGCCGCCTAGGTCACGTCATACCTCAAGAAATGGAACAACCGCACGGTCAAAGGAGACCAACCGACACCCATCATTAAAAACTCATCGGGCACATCTAACATATCCGCCCTCGAGCCTGGGGGGCAAGTGTACCGATATGGGTGAGGCCGAGACCCACCTGGCTGCCCGAGACCGAGTCTACCTGACCGAGACCAGGGGAACCTGGCTGAGACTGGAAAGATTTGGCCGAGATGACGAGGCCGGTGACCCACTTGGTCGAGGCCTTAGAAGACTTGGCCGAGACCTTAGAAGACTTGGCCGAGACAGCCGAGACCAAGGAAATTTGGCCGATGGCCGACCCATACTAGGAGAACTTGGCCGACGGCCGACCCCTGTTACCATTAACGCTCAAACCAAGATCTGTAAAGCTAATCCATCATTAAGAATTAGGTAATGCAATCCTAAGCGGTATCCACTCCGATAAACGGGTCCAACAAGGTAGGCCCATTAGAATAATATAAATAGCACGCATCCCAAGGAGTAAGGTATGTCATTTATTATTGTTCACCTATCTGAGAACTGACCACCCGCTTTACTGACTTGAGCGTCGGAGTGCCTTCGCATGTACCCCCACCATCCGATGTTCACCCGAGACCGAGTGCCGAAGGAGAAGCAGGAGGACGAGAAGAATCCCAGCTCATCACCCAGTAACCTGACCGACCGAAGGAAGGAGAAGAAGACTTCAATAGTTCTCTAGGTCCCATCTCCCTAGTAGGAACACGTGGTATGTAACCAATACAACTTTTGGGTCAGTTCTTGAAATTTTGATGTGAACTCTTCGCGTGCTTGCTTCAAATCGATTCAGCTCCTCGTTGGACTCTCGTTGTCCTTTGATAACACTCTAAAAATCCAAATAGGCCTAAAGAAATGCAGATGAAAGTTGGCTCTAAATCTTCCAAACATTTCCCCTCAAGACTTTCAAGTAAGAAAAATTCGGAAAAGTTGATTTGATTATTTAATTCAAAATTCAGATCACTACAATAGTTTACATAAAAAAAAAAAACTAACTCAAAAGAAAGAAAATGGACGAATAATTGTCAACTATGTGTTGGTCAACAAACTGATGAAAAAAGCATGGAAGCAAAGTGAATTTGTGTCTGCTAGCGAAAGGGACGCAAATTGTGTGGGCCAAGCCGACATAAGATGGACGCGAATATCAAGGACTCCATAATGCGTTGGCCAATTCCAAAAAAAAAAAATTAAAATAATAAAATACGTAGTTGCACATAATTAAATAAGGCCTAGCCAATGCATAATTAAAATAAATAAATAAACAAAAGCTAGATTTTCCTATCTGCACCACGTAGTTGAAATAAAAGATATAAAATAATGTAAAATGTAGATGTAGAATTTTATAATTAAATATCCAACTATTAATCTAGATTAGAAAAGTATTAAAAGGTTTATTTTGTTAAAGATAGATGTAGACTCTACTCAACTTCCATTAAGAAGTGTTTGAAGAAGACATCTTATTTGAAGATTTATGAAGAATGTAGTTCATGGTTCTTAAGTAAGTTATAAATTGTTCAAATAAGCCTTTTGCACTGTGAATTTACCTTATATCTTATAGTCATAGTAATAAAACTCAAGCACAAGGGTTTCTTAAAAAGTCTTCAAAAATATACTTCATGTTTTTAAAAAAATTGTACCTTGAGCTGAAGAAATGCAGTTGAAAGTGTGCTCTAAATCTTCCAATTATAATTGCACCTTTCTCCTAAAGATTTCCAACTAAGAAAAATCATGAAAAGTTTATTCGAATTGATATACTCAAAATTTAGATCACTATAAGAAAAATAACAGTTTATGTCGAAAGAAAACTAACTTAAAATAAAGAAAATGGACGAATAACTTTCAATTATGCGTTGGTAAACAAACCAAGGAAAAAGCATGACAGCAAAGTGAATTTGTGTCGGCTAGTAGGATGGACCCACACAAACAAAATAATTAAATTAATTAAATACATAGTTGAACTTAATTAAATAAGGCCTACTCGATGCATGATTAAAAAAAAAATAAACAAAAGCTAGATTTTCCTTTCTGCATCACGTAGCTGAAATGAAAGATATAAAATAATGTAAAAAGTAGATGCAGAATTTTAAAATTAAAAATCCCATTTGTAATCTAAATTATAAAAGTTAGTATTAAAAGGTTAATTTTGGTCGAGATAGATGGAGACTCTACTTAACTTGCATAAAGAAGTGTTTGATGAAGAAATCTCATTTGAAGGTTTATGATTAATGTAGCTCATTGTTCTTAAATAGGTTAAAAATTGTTTAAATAAGCCTTTTGCACTATGACTCTACTTTATATATTCATAGCTATAAGAATTAATGACTTAAACAAGAGGGGAGTGAATCATTTATCAAAGATTTTCGTAAATATTGATTAGGAATAAAGCTTTAACACAATTCTCCCATGTAACCATCACTAGGACCAGCCTCATGAGTCTCAGCAGCATGTTCCTCTTGAGTTGTTGTAGCTTCAGGTTCATCACCATCATTGGTTCCACTTGGACCAGCTTGGTCACCATCTTTGCTAACCCATCTTCCACCAATTTTAGTAAATCCCATTTTGCTTAGGGATTCACTGTTAATCTCACTTGAGGGCTTGATAATTTCATCCAGCTCCTCTTCAAAATAGTGTAGAAATTTAGAGATTAAAATTGCATAAGGATAGTGGAAGTCACTTAACCTTATGGATTTTTGCATATGATCCTTGATGGTGTGGATCCAATTGATCTTCACTTTATTCATAATGCAGTAGATCAACAACAGGTCTTCCTTAGAGAGAGTGGAGTGATTGCTCCACCATGGTGTGATGATCCATGACACAATGAGGGCTATGAGCCTTTCATCAAGTTTTAGCCCTCCAACTGAAAAATTTCTTACTTTGGAGAGGGGATTCTTGAGACAATTCTTGTAGAATTGCATCTTGTTGAATTCTTCAACTACCCCTAGATTGCCTTTGTTGATTCTTGCACCAGAGAACTTCAATCCAGTCACAGCAGTCCACACATCCTTGGTGATAACCATGCCTACACCCTTCACATGAGAGACAAGTGAGTCACCATTGAATTGAAGGTTAGTATAAAATACCTTCACCAAGTCTGGATAAATGTTTCTAGTGAGCTCAAGAAATCTCTTCAATCTTTGCTCCTTGAGGAGGTTTCTCACATCAATCAAATTTTGTTGCTTTATCCAAGTGAAGGAGACAAGCTTGGGTGTGTTGACAATTTTCCTACTTGTTTCATGTATGTATTTGTTGATGAGTTCAGATTCTCCTGAGAACCATCATTTCAGCTTCCCACCACTCCTTACAGCTCTTGCTTTCATCCTTTTAGCAGATGGAAGAGTTGCAGCTGTTGAATCCAGTGTGTTCAAGCTTTGAAGAATCCAAATCCTTTGAAGTTTGATGGAAGGCTGGATGTGCTTGGTGGTTCTAAGGTGTTTTAGAATAGGATCTGGGGTAGATTATCTGTGTAAATCCACTCTTGATTGAATCAAAAGCTTAAGTATTCTCAAACCTTTTTAATTGAAAGTGTTTTTCAAACTAAGTGAAAAACAACCGATTGTTTTATACTTAGGTGTTTTGAGAAAGGTTGAAAACTGTTTTTGATGGTTGACTTGCTGTGAAACCAAAACAACCGATTAATTCGAGCATTCAACCGATTGTTAGTTTTGGGACCATAACAGAAAATTGTTTTGTGCTTTGACTGAGCTTTAAATGATTTTATAATTGAATACGCTCCAGTTTTAAATGCTTTGACCAGTCTTTGAAAGCAATAAATAGTTTGTTCATATTATGTAACAAACAAGAACTAAGATTTAATCAAAGAAAAGCAGATTTGAGTTTTTCACTGATTTTACATTTGAAGAGTTGAAGATTGCTTTGAGATTGCTTTGATCAAGAGAGTGTGATATAGGATTTTCATCTTGTATTGATTTCAGATCTTTCTGTAACAAGTGTAATCCTTTTGTACCTTCTGTAAACTCTGTGTGTGAAACTGAGAAGTGTTGTGTGCTCTTGAGGTTGTCAAGATCAGCATTCTTGGTGGTGTTTGTGCTGAGCCAAAGGAAGTGTGTGTCTTGAGGGGATCAAGGTCACTTCCTTGGTGGTGTTGTAAGTAATCTAGGGTTGATTGCTTAGTGGATTCCCCAGTGGTTTCTGGGAAGACTGGATGTAGCTCTTGGTTTAAGAGTGACCAGTATAAACCTGTGTGTGCATTCTCTCTATCCCTTGAACTCTTTAATTTCAGTTTATATTTGTGAACTGGTATAAACAACCGATTGTTTCTACGAAACAATCGATTGTTTTTCTGGTGCTGTGCTAAATTGCTTTGTGTTTTTG
>Ga0123341_1004271_pt1 | contig 12510 bp, 11 predicted proteins | sample Turbeapinknodule_FD_89959 | JGI IMG/M metagenome (GOLD analysis project Ga0123341, IMG submission 89959) | Root nodule microbial communities of legume samples collected from Mexico - Turtle bean Mexico pink nodule | ecosystem: Host-associated > Plants > Roots > Nodule | place: Mexico: Nepantla... | reverse complement strand
CAAGCCTGATTCAGGGCCACGTCATTCCTCTTAACCCCTCTCTTATTCTTCCTCTCATACACTCTCCAAATCTTGGGCTTAGGACCATATTCCTGGCCCAGTTGTACCTCAGCATTTCTATCATACTTGGTGCATTCGAGACCCTGATCCCCTCCATCCTTTCCTGATGTGCACCTAAATGAAATGATGTACGAAATTACCCCTATAGGTCTGGCAGGTCTTGTAATTTGATTAGGATGTCCAATGTGGTGGACTACCTTAGAGAACATCTTCTGGTTTAACTATGAATTCTAATTATTTAATTGCAAATGAAATGATCCCCTCCACCCTTTCCTGATGCGCACCTAAATGAAATGATGTACGAAACCCTAATCCCTTCCATCCTTTCCTGATGCGCACCTAAATGAAATGATGTACGAAATTACCCCTGTAGGTCTGGCAGGTCTTGTAATTTGATTAGGATGTCCAATGTGGTGGACCACCTTAGAGTACATCTTTTGGTTTCACTATGAATTCTAATTGTTTGATTGCAAATGAATGTGTAGCTCACTGCAGGGGAAGATATGGATTTCCTTAACAATCATACACAGAAGATTGAAGATATACAAATGATAGTTGTGAATCTCAAGTTGTAAGCACCTCCAATTTTTTCCAGGACTTACAAATTTCCATATAGCATTGGGCATGCTTGTGATTATATCTTCTGGTTTAAAGGACTTAATGACTTCAACCCATAAAGACGAATTTTGACATAAACCACATCACTCAACCATTCAACTGATATCATACTTCTATTCATGATCTACAAGTGGGTGAAAATCTCACCAAGTCAATTATACCAATATCCAACCCAGTTAAGCCAATGAGGCCACTACTTAGGCTTTGATCCGACCAAACATTGCATTTGGATCTTTAGATACTTGTTGATTCTCAGAATGAGGGTGGTATGTTAATAGAGCTTGAGTTTGGTCCCTAATTTCCTTGATATTTGATAACTCAGTCCATACATAATTGAGAAAACCATGCATCTCTTAGAAACAATTGATGAAGTTAGGCAATTTTGTAATAAAATTCAGCTATTTCTTTTGCAGTCTTGGGATGGGAGAGAACAGGAAAGTGAACTTATTAGATGAATATATCTATACCATGGTGTTAACCATTTGGGGTGAATACGTAGAGGCTATAAGGTGCTCTTGCTTACTTGTGAACCCTTGATTTAGTCTTCCAGTATTAGTGTAATTACCACATTAGTCCTCTAAGAATTTGTATTAAGTATCTCTTAGAAACAATTGATGATGGAAATCCATGAAGTTAGGCAATTTTGTGATAAAATTCAGCTATTTCTTTTGCAATCTTGGGATGGGAGAGAACAGGAAAGTGGACTTATTAGATGAATATATCTATACCATGATGTTAACCATTTGGGGTGAATACATAGAGGCTATAAGGTGCTCTTGCTTACTTGTGAACCCTTGATTTAGTCTTCCAATATTAGTGTAATTACCACATTAGTCCTCTAAGAATTTGTATTAAGTTCATCATATTAGCATTTCTTAGCCATTTTTGAACCTATCTGTTGGGCTTATTAGGCCACCCGCTATCGGGTCATTATCAGACCATCCATAATATGTTATTCCAACAAACACTCGCTAGGATAGACTCAAAATGACTCTGATACCATATTAAAAAATGGACTTTAAACCTAACTCAACCTCATAAAACCGGCTTATGAGGTGAAGTTTGTATCCACTTATAAATAATGAAATGTCCCATTCTTTAGTCGATGTGGGATCTCAAACAATGTAGTGACTTGTTAATCTTCGGAGAACAAAATTGATGCTTTACACTCAATATAATGACATTCTATGCTCCTAAATGCAATGCTAAGCCTTTGCTTTGCTTATTCTTCCAATGTCCTGTCATTTTCTACACGTAATACATGTTAGGTTATGAAATCATATTCCTCCCATGTTTTTTTATTGAAGAATATTATGCTTAGGTACTGTTTTGCCATGGATAAAGCGATAGATTTGTATGTGAACCCTCTCATGGTTGTTACTATAGAGACAAGGATCTTGAGAGAACCCTAAGTATATGTATTAGTCATTGTTCACCTTTTTACCTAGTTATAGAAACAAACTAGACAAGGCAGTGTTTAAAAGAATATAGTACATACAAAAACTATTTCTGTGGTTATGTTCCATATAGAGACATATATTACTTTGAGCTCTTTTCTTCAGTCCTAGCCTTCGGGTTGGGCCCTTCAGGCTTATCTCATAGGGTCTTAAAGCTTAAATATCATCTCTAACAAGTATGCAGCTTGAGCAGTGATGTTGGTATTTTAGTATTCCCTTGGGACAAGAGTCACTCGACTAGACCTGGCCTGAACAGCCAACCCTGAAGAGGGTACCCAGGCTGTTGAGCTTGGTGGAATGCTATGATCTGTCAGAGTTCCACATTGTTTCTAAGGCACGCTTCAAATGGGTATGACCTTTGAGCCTTTTGCCTCTTTTCCCCTGAACTGGTAACTTCCCCCTCAAAAGGGTATGCATGACCTTGGTGTTTGGCTTTGATGCTTTGTCAATTACTGTGGTCCTATGGAAAATGCCAATTAACTTAAGATCAAATGTAGTTTCCCTTGTCAACCAAGGTGTGGTTGGATGGCATCACACTATCACAAGTACAAATGCCTCTGGGTGTATGTCTTGGTCTGCTGTTTTGTTTTTCCATCAAACTCTAGCATTTTGGGACTTAATCTAAAGAATTAAGACAATGAGACTATCTATCTGGAAATTGGAAATGTGTTTGCATGATGTACTCGTTATTGATTATCCTACGCCAACATGTTGGTTTCTATTTCAGGCTTTAATAGATGCTACATCCTCCGAAAGCAGTCTTGAGGAAGAGACAGGAGTTAGAATGGTGGCTTTATTTGACCATGAGGAAGTTGGATCCGACTCTGCACAAGGAGCTGGCTCTCCTGTTATGCTAAATGCTGTGACTAGGGTTACCAATTCTTTTGGCACAAAGCCCAACGTATAATACCTTTATTCCTTTACCCCTTTTTTTATTCCGACGGACTGCATGAGTTAAATCTAGGCCGTGGCTTTCTCATGCCAGCCCTCATAATTTACAGCACCATTCCACCATTTTAGCATTTTAAATATTTCAACTTTGGAAAATGGAATTACCACACTCTAATTATGCTTTCGGTATTTAATTAGTTTTCGTTACGGTGATTTGTTTTAGCTTCTGGAGAAAGCAGCACAAAGAAGCTACCTTGTATCTGCTGATATGGCACATGCACTACACCCAAATTACATGGTAAGTCTTCTTATACACCTTGATTGCAAATAATTCAAATTTTTCTCCTTATCTTGAACAAATTTCTTGCAGGAGAAGCACGAAGCAAACCATCAGCCCAAACTACACGGGGGACTTGTCATTAAAAACAATGCAAACCAGCGCTATGCAACCAATATTGTCACATCCTTCTTATTCAGGGAAATAGCATCAAAACATAACCTTCCCGTTCAGGTAAGTTAATTGAACAATTTTATGTCTTGTCTTCCTCTTTTGTTATTGGAATTGGAATAGATTTTCTACAAGGCAATATAACTATCATACAGTAAAGACTCTTCTACTATAGTATTTGTAGTGTGCAAAATTATTACTTATTTTAAATCATCCCAAAGAGAAAATTGTATTTTTAGTTCCTGTATTTTCAAATTGATAAATTCAGTTTTCTAACTAAAAATATGTGAATTTAGTCTCCTCACATAGTTTAATATTTATTTAATTACAGTTTTTAACTTTCACAAAAGTGAAAGGACTAGATTCACATATTTTTAAAATAAAAGGACTAAAGTTCATCAAGTTAAAAGCTCAAGGATAAAAAACAAGTTTGTTTGGAAGTCTAGGAAAAGACACATTTTTTCTTGTCAGGCCCAAAGTTGTGTAAGCATTGGTAAGTGATAAAGCATTGATGTTTGTAGGACTTTGTGGTTCGCAATGACATGTCTTGTGGTTCAACCATTGGTCCTATTCTTGCTAGTGGGGTAGGTATCCGCACCGTCGATGTTGGTGCACCGCAGTTGTCAATGCATAGCATACGAGAAGTTTGTGCTGTTGATGATGTGAAGTATTCATATGAGCACTTCAAGGCCTTTTACCAAGAATTCTCTCATCTCGATGGTAAGATGGTCGTGGACATATAGGATATATCTTTAATCACGAATTGCTACATTGATCTTGTGCTCTGGATGTTGTTGGTGGAAGGAGTCATGTTTTGTAATTTATTACCCTTGCCTAGTTACATGTTACCTGCCTACTGTCGAATGCTATTGAATATATTATTCTGAATAAAATGGTTTTTTAATCGCGAGTATACTTGCATACTTGTGCGATTAAATGATTCTGGAGAAGAGAGCTAGGTGACTCGCATGGTGGATCGAAGCGAGTATGCTTGCAGATCGCCGAATTGATCTTTAGTCGTCTTCTAACGGGCCAATTTTGGTTGAAGAAAAACTTGGGCAATTTCTCCCTTGCAACATATCAATTCCAACATATACTCAATTTGCTATTGAAAATGACAAAACTGTCTCTCCTAAATGACGAGAATACCCTTACATAAAAGGAGGATGTAAATAAAATTTACTTTTGAAATCTTTTATTTGAAAATATTTTGGATTTCATTTTCCGAAACACATTTTTGAATTTTGGAAATTTTTTATCCAGAATGTATTTTTAATTGTGTTTTGGATTTTTGCTATGGGTTTACATCCATTACACAATAAAAAAGAAACACAAGAAAATAGACAAGTCTTCTCATAAGCACCAATTGGAGAGGTTACATCATCATCTTTTTTATGTTGGGACAAGTTTTTTACCTAGTGAATTCGTTGACCAAGACCTTCGATTGTCAGACAAAGTTAGTTTTTCACTAAACTCTATCAACAAAGAATTGTATAGGTCAACTCCTCCTCAAGAATTGTTAAGTTCTTTTATGGAGTTGTCTACTCGAGTTATGTTGTTGGGGCAAAGGATGGGCTTTGAGTTAAAAAGGAGAAAAAGAGGATATTTGGACCGATGCAAGAAAATTTGGCTATGAGTTTACATTTATTATACAATCAATGAAAGAAACACAAAGAAATAGACAAGTCTTCTCATAAGCACCAATTTTAGAGGTCACATCATCATCCTTTTGATGTTGGGACAAGTTTTTTACCGAGTGAATTCCTTGACCAAGACCTTCGATTGTCAGACAAAGTTAGTTTTTCACTAAACTCTATCAACAAAGAATTGTATAGGTCAACTCCTTCTCAAGAATTGTTAAGTTCTTTTATGGAGTTGTCTACTCGAGTTATGTTGTTGGGGCAAAGGATGGGTTCTGAGTTGGTTAAGGGAAGTACCTTGATTGAGGTTGAAAAACTAAATAAGGAGTTGGAAAACATGAATCATACTTTAAAGGAGACTTTGGATGCCAACACACTTTTGGGTGACAAGATTAAGGAGATAGAGATGAATCATGCTCGTTTGATTGAGGAAAAATCGTTTTGGTTGGAGAGATGTTTTGTTGATAAAGAAAATGTGAAGAGGATTAAGCTTAAGAAACAAGGTCTCAATAAAAGTTTTCCTATCGAGACTGGCAAAGTAAAACTCCCTGGATCTCCAAATTTCTTTTGCAAAGATTTCTGAATTATTTCACTGCAACCCGCTTCTAATTCCAAAGTCTCTTACTCTTTCAATCTTCTCTTCTTTTTCAACAGATCCTTCATAAATTTAGCATAAGTGGACATCTATTCCAAAGCTTCAGTAAAAGGGATATTGATATCTAGTTGCTTAAGAATTTCACAAAATCTAATAAATTGTCGCTCTATATTCTTCCTTGAAGGAGCATGTGGGTAAGGTAAATCTAGAAGTGGAGCACTCTTTTTTCTATTTTTTTTCTTCCTTTTCTCTTTTCTCTCATCTCTTTTTTCGCTTCTCCTTCCCTCTTATTCTCATTTTTATCTTTTTCAACCCCTACCATCTTACCATTCCTCTCTCCTATTTTTTCATCACTCTCTGTGGTAATTTTATTGCAATGCTCCTTAGGGTTGATTGTGGTGTTAGTTGAAAATTGGTCACTTTGTCTCTCCTCCCCATCTAAATTTCCATATTCCTGATTGTTGTCATATTATAGTCTTGACTGGCCATAATGGCTTTCATGAATTTTTCCACGGTATCTTCAGGAACTGATGGGTAATTGGGTTGTTGTTGCCGTTAGAAGGGCCTTTGCTTATTGGATGAACCATTCTCTTGCTTCCACCCAAAATTTTGATTTTGATTGCTTCTCCAACCTTAAGAATAATTGTTGGAGAAGCCACCTTGCCTTCCTTGATTGCCCATGTAATTTGCCTTAGCTTCGGGTGAATTGTTCTGATAAGAACAGAGACCATTATCACCTCCACAAAATTCATACCTGATTGGTAGACTTTAACTTTGAGATTAGTGAACAATATGTACTTGTTAGGGAAATTTATCCATTTGTGCACTTAGTTGCTCAATTTATTGCGTTAGAATTTTGTTTTGAGCCAAGAGTGCATCTACAGTGTTTAATTCTAACAACCCTCTCTTTTGATTGCTTTGTCTATCATGTTAGGCTTGATAATCAGTTGTCGCCAATGCATCAAAAATCCTTATCGCTTGATCCACATCAACAATCATCATTGTGTCGCCAGCTACAACATCTAGGAGCATCTTTGTGTCAAATATGCTCAGTTGAGCAATATCTTCATTTGGGCATTTTCTCAACATCATTTTAAATCTCTCCCCATGTCTCATAAAAATATTCATTTGCTCTTTGTCTGAACATAGAAATTTCATACTTTGCTTTGATGTAGCGAGAGATTGAAAAAAATCTTTGCAGAAATTTTTCCTCTACATCCTTCCAGCTAGTGAGGCTCTGATTTGGATGTGATTTGAGTCATTCCTTAGCTTTACCTGCCAATGACAATGGAAACAAGCGCATGTAAACATTCTCAATATCACTGGATTGGAAATTCATTATTCCCATTAATTAATAAAATGTAGCCAAATGTGTATAGGGATCTTCATGATCCATTGTCGTAAATTGGTGAGTAATGATGAAACTATGGAAAATAGATTTCATCTCGAAGTCCCTGGTAGTAGCAAGTATTGCAATACTAGAAAAATGTCTGAGACCCTGGTGCATGACATAATCTCCAAGTGTCCTCCTAAGAGGTGGTGTTTGCTCTTCTGCCATGTTGCTCTCCTCCTGAAAACTATTAATGGGAAGAGAAAAAGTGGTTGAGGATTCCTCTCTAGTGTCTCATTGTCTCTCATTTGCCTTTGTCTTTCTGTTTCTTTTTGCTTCCCTTTCAATCTTTTCTTCAAATAACAATTAATCATTGGGAACTTGATCTCTCAATATCATATAAGATAGCTAACTCAATGGTTAGAACAAGGATTCACTAGAGTAACAAAATATTTTTTTTATTTAAAATTTTAAAATTGAAAAGAAATAAAAGGGAATAAATTCAAAATAGAGAATAAAACAATAAAAGCAAATATGCAAATTAAAAGAAAATAATAAAAAGAATTATGTAAATAACGCAAATTAAAAACAGTAGCATTTAAACACAATAATAAAAAATAAAAATAATTAAAGTATTCACAATATTTAGGATATTATACTCAAAAATCAAACTATTCTCTTACAACGGCGCTAAAAACTTAATGATTTTTTACCGCAAGTTGTCAAAAGTAATAATGTGTCCCTAAGGATGAATATCAAACCCACAAGGAACAATTGAATAATAGAGTAAAATATTCGCTAAATATAAAACTGAATATTAAAGTGTGTTGAAAGTTGTTGTGGTAACAATGATTAATCAGAAAAGAAGTCAAAGAATTTGTTGCTTCAAGTTGGAAAAATAGGGATTGGGTTTCATCTTTCTCACTCTTTTGTATTTTGATTAGCATGGTAACATTATGTCCTTTGAATGATATTGATGCCCGTATAAAATTCATTTATATTGATTTCTCGCATATAAAATTATTATTATGCTTCCTAAATATCGATTTGGTAGCTTGGTGAGTGTTGATGCATTCCAACTTTCTCTTTTTAACTTTGTATATTCTCCATCTGCCCAATCATCTCCATTCTCTCCTAGAATCTTGAAATTAACACCAAATTTGGAAATATATCATTCATATTCAAATAAAAATCATAAAATATGTAAAAGGTATAAATTCATAAATTAAGAGTTATTTTATACTTATTTTAGAAATTAATACTCATAAGTGCCCATATTTTAATATGAAATATTACTGAAATTTGACATTTATCAACTACACACAGTAATTTATATTGGTTCATTTGTCGCAACCGACTATGTTTAGTTCTTGATCAAGCTAGTCAAGTTTAACTAAGCATACTAATGTTGTGAAGTACACACCATTATTCTTTACTCAAGCCACTCTGTCTAACATTAGTATTCTTTGCTCAAGCCATTCCTAATTGATACCGATATTCTTTGCTCAAGCCCATTTTTAGCTAACCTTGAGTTTTCTATCCTCAAGATACTCTTGATTGACTTTGAATATTCTTTGCTCAAGTCACTCGTGATTAACTTTGAGTATTCTTTACACTTAGCCATTCCTAGCTAAATGAGTATCCTTTTAGGATCACAGTAGGGATGGCAAAGAAACCCCTATCGTGGGTATTATCCGAACTCGTCCCAATTTTGACAGGGAATCCTTGTATTGATTGAGTACAGTATGGGTGATACCCAATTTAAAAAATTAGGTATACGGAAGGAGACGAGTATGTACATTCCGCCCAAACCCATCCCCATCCTCACATCCGTCCTTGTTTTAAATTACTAAAATACCTTTAATTTATTAAGTAACCTAAAAAAAATTGTATTAACTTTTATTTTGTCCTTAGTTTCATAATTTATTTATAGGTCATATATTTGATCATTTTTACTATTTTATATAATTGTTTGACCTTTTATCCAATTGTTTTTTATATGCTAATTTGATATTTATACAATGATAATTTCTTTATTGATATTTGATATTGGAGAAAAAAAAATGTGTATCCTTTTGACATTGAATACCTAATAATATTATGTTTCATTTGTTGTGATTTTTATTTTTTATAAAAAAAGTATTTAATATTATGAATAGTAAGGGGCAGGTACAAGCATGGGTACAAGTATACTCGTTCCCTGATAGGGATGGAGATAAGATAAAAAAAAAAATTATACTCGTTGGGTATGGGAATGGGGATGGTGATTGATTTTTATTTTGAGGATGGGGATAAGATAGTTAAATTGCACCCTCCCCGCCTAGTTGTCATAATTAGATCACAACCACTCTTAACTGACTCCATCAAGGAGTATTCTTTACTCAAGTCTTTCCTGGATAAACTTGAGTGTTCTTTATCCTTTTGTCACTCTTAACTGACATAGGAAAGGTTGAAGGTTTGAATGATTGTCTAATCATTGAGTCTGGCTAGTGGATAAAGTGTTTTCGTCCTATGACAAATACAAGGTTTGGGGTTTTCTCACCTAGTTTATATCATTTCTCACTCTAGGAAGAGGTTATGTCTTTTTAATGAATATAAGGTGATAGTTCACTCTCTTATGTGACTAAAGAAACCCTTCTTGTGTTCTATTTTAGGCTATCTTGGATCCATACATTTTGGAAATGATCTTACTCTAAGCTTAGGGATCTTTTTCCGATGTCTTTGAGGACTGTTTATCTTCATAACAACATTTTGGCACAGTGTATCCTTTACTCTTGTATTCTTTTTCTTGATGGTAGGCTTTAAATAGTCGTTAAGAGACCGTTTATATTCTTAGAGCAACTTCAGTTCTTCTTTCATGCCTTTTATGTTTGATGAGCTCCACTTTGACAATTGCATTTAATGCACCTTATGCCATTTGAAATGCTTTTATTCTTTACACAATCTCCTGGAAAACTGTCATAATATACTTCCTTTGGTAGTAGGGTCTTTTGTACCATTGCATGGTAAATAGCACACCATACAGAGCAACTAGTTGGACCAAAATTTAAAAGTAGATATGTTAGGAGAGTTGGTGGTGAAGACATAGTTGGCTCCAAAAGGGAAGGTTGAATGAAGCCTGAACTTAAATCTCAAATTTAAAAACAATATAAAACGTGTAACAGGCAAGGATAGGAGAAAAGTAGACAGTGATTTATATTGGTTCACCCTACCACTTTACGTCCAGTCCCCTTAAGCAAACAACTTAAGAGCTTTTCACTGACTTAACACTTTGGTTACAACGAGTTTCAACACCTCTCTAGGAACACGTATTCTATTCTCTCCAAGTACAAGTATTCTCCACTTCTCCAGGTACAACCTCTCTAGGTACAAGTATTCTCCACCTTTCCAGGTATAAGTATTTTCCACCTCTCTAGGTACAAATATTCTCCACCTCTCTAGGTACAAGTATTCTTCACCTCTCTAGGTACAAGTATTCCACAGCTTTCCAAGTAAACCAGTCTTAATCTCCCTTTGAGACTAAGACCATTCAAGATATGAGAAAAACACTCTCAAAAGAGAGAACAATCAAAATTCACTAGGTATACTTCATAGTGTGAAGGACTTACAAACTCAACTCACTAGATGCTCTTATGTAGTAGATACAATATGTACAAAGCACATTTTCCTTTTCAATCACACAAACTTATATTTCACTTGACATTCTTGTATATCGTTTCTAGATATTTCATCTTTGTCTTCAAGGTTTTTATATTGTTTTTTGAATATGTCCGTTAAAGCTTTCAATCTACACTTCACCATATATTCGTTAAACGCTCCATTTGGAAACTTTTGCTTTGAATCATTTTTTGCACGTCTTGAACATGTGTAGTAATTTTGAAATGTTTATATCTTTGTACAAATATGAACATTGATGTTTTCAATCCTCCTAACTTGTAATTGATTCGAATTTGCACCATTTCTCTTTCTTAATTTGCATTGTTCTTCTTTCTTTGCATGATTAGATGCTCTATAAAGAAACTTCTGCTTTGATGATATCTTACGCATCTTGAGTGTGTATTTTTTAACATTGTACTTTTGAATACTTTCTATTCTTGTATAAATTTGAATGTTAGAGTTTGAATCATTTGTAATTGATGTTTGCACAAATCTCACTATTTTTCACTATTTTCATATTAAACACTCAAAGGGAAAACTTCTAATATGAAGATTTATCATGTCCTGATCATTTTATTCAATTTTGAAATCTTTTTATATCTATAAATGTTTAATCATTTAAGCTTCATTTTGATTTCCTTACTATCTGTTCAAATAATTTTCTAAAACTCCTTTGTTTTCTCGTTAGACGCTCTAAAATGAAACTTTGACTTTGAATTCTTTTGTGTGTTACAAGTGTTATAAGCAATTTCTGAAAAACAATTTTAACACCATAATCAATAATAATAATCATTTAAACAAATGGGTATGGATCAAATTCTTTAAATTTTATAATCATAATTTATAAAAACCATCTATACAGAAATTTCACTAGTGATATAAGTTTGTATAAGTTTTAAACATTGAAAACAATCGGACTTTAACAAAGATTTATTTAATCAAAATATAGTATCGAAAAAATGAATTAAGCAGAATTAAATGTGTCATTGTTTTCAGAAAGTTTCTAGTTTAATAATGTAAATTTGAAAAGTTTCTAATACTGATTTCATATTAATCATTAATGTGTATCAGTTAGTAAAACAATTTAAAATCATAATAAAAGATATATTTCATTCAAAAGTCATTAAAGCAATAAAGATATAAACTTTTCTAGTTGTTATGTTTTACATTCAGTATACGAAAAAATCCAAAAATAATCAATCAACTTATTTGAATGAAACCTTTGATTTGTATGAAGTGACTGTTGATTTTGGCTTAATCTCAAGTCCCACATCGGTGGGTTCATTTTTTGGGAAGGAGGTTTGAGGGTTATAAATTAAACTCTCTTCCTTCACTATTATATATCCCAATTTGTAATATCTTCTCCCATAATAATAAAAGTGAGTTGTTTTTGCTGTGCTCGGAGATTAGGCTAAATTGGTCAAACTCCGTTAACAATTTTCTGGTGTGTTTTTTTCTCTTTATCTCTTTTATTATTCCGCTCTGTTTATTCAATATTATTTGTCGGGTAGCTATGTTAGGGTTCTGTTTTAGTGGAGAAATTACCCGTTTTTCCCAACAAGTGGTATCAAGAGTCGAAGGTTCGCCTTGGGTTGTTTGAAATTATTTGTAATATTGAATACTATATTTTGATTTTTGTAATGACAAATCAAGAAGAAGAAGCGAAAGATGTATCCAAAGTGTCGGGCTCTTCGTCATCATGGTCGAGGTTCCCGGTGTCCACTTTGAAATTGGCGGTGGAAATATTTGATGGCACTGGACATTTTGGCATGTGGCAAGGAGAGGTCTTGGACTCTCTTTTTCAGCAGGGTCTT
>Ga0123341_1004270_pt1 | contig 12510 bp, 13 predicted proteins | sample Turbeapinknodule_FD_89959 | JGI IMG/M metagenome (GOLD analysis project Ga0123341, IMG submission 89959) | Root nodule microbial communities of legume samples collected from Mexico - Turtle bean Mexico pink nodule | ecosystem: Host-associated > Plants > Roots > Nodule | place: Mexico: Nepantla... | reverse complement strand
TTCCTTTTTTTAATAATACTTTTTTCATGTGATGGCAGATGATTGTTGTTACTTGAGATGTCAGCCTAGCTGAGATGTCAAGTTGCATAGTGATGCCTAACATGAAAATTTTCATTAAAAAAATAATGTAATAGTAGATGATGACATGTTGATAAAGGAAAAAAAAAGGAAAAAAGTGCATTGATATCTGTATTCAATTTGGGGCTATATGTAAGTATTATGGTTTACAGCTACAGTGAATTATTTGTAACCTAATGATATTGTTGTGTCCTTAATAGTTTCCATCATAAAAGATATGAACATCATTCTTTAACTTTCGGCACAAACCCACCATAATCTTATTCCACCTTATCAATAATCATCACCTAGATTTGATCTTGCATTTGAAATTTAAAAGGGTAAAAACATATAAAAACCTTAAAATTTCAGTAAACTTGTGATATAACAGGGACCTAAAATAGTAAGCACAGAGAGTATAAGACACAGTGTTTTATCTGATATGACAGAACATTTTCTGATCTTAGTTTTCAAGGTGAAGACAATTTATCATAGTTTAATAATTTAATGAGTTGATTAGTGAGTACAGTTCAGCATTAACAGGAACCATCACGTGATTCTTAGACATGATGAAGGATAGTACAAATTCTTTGTCAAATAAATACTGATTAGAAACCTCTAACCAAGCTACAGCATGACATAAAAGCTAATTATTTCTGTTCTAAGCCCTTGATTTTTGTGTGGTATCTCTTTCTGATTCGTCCAAAATGGAAATTGATTCTGAAATGATATTCTTAGAGGTAGATTGAATTGATTCTGAAACTATTTGGTTGATGAGAAACAAGACACTGTAGTATTATGTAAGAGAGAGGTTGAATGTTGTTGGTGAAAAAATGCTTAATGTGCAGTGCTGACAATTAATGGTCATGTGAAAATGTGTTTTTATTGCTTTCATAAGCCAATCAACCACATAGAAATAGCAAGCTGAGATTAAGCATTAATAACAAAAATTACTTATTCAGGAAAATTTATTCTTTTGTTTTGTACCAAGATGTGGTCCAAAACAGGCAGAGAGTGAAAGAAAAGTTTAAGAATCATTTTAATCTGTCTCCTAGCTTTTGTTCATTACCTCTTTCAAATCCCATTTTCTCATGTATTTTGCATATTTCAAGGTCATTCTTACTCTATAAGTGGCCTTTTGGAAACTTTTCACAGATATATGGTTATAAAGTAATAAAATTTTGGTGACAAATTCTTTATTTTGAAGGAGAACACACCATCATATGGGTCAAGGGTCATTTTTTTGGAACTAACATGGGTCATTTTATTGTAAGACAAAGAGGTTTAGTCTAATACACTCATGAAAGGGAAAAAAATACCAAAGAAAAGATGGTTGTAATATCTTGTTGTTTGCACCACAAATGAAATCTATCATAGATACCAAGTTTTAGTTTCCTTCAAACATACTATAGACAGACTCATTTGCTGTCATTTTACTAATTCTGCATAATAGAAAATAAGAAAGATATTTAACTAAAATTATTGATACTAATTTTTCTTCCAGAAGTTTTTCTTGATACAAACAAACAATTTCTCTGACCATGTATTTGACTTTTTTGAGAATTGAAACTATACAAACAAAGAATGCAGTAGGGATCTGCATTAGGCTTACAGCTAAGATCCTTTACAAGGAAGACATTCCTTGAGTCAAAATTCAAGGCTCCTCACATGATCATCACTGTACCTACATTTATATGCAAGGCCAATATATATGCATGCTATAATCCCAATGCACCTATGGTTTTGGACCTGGTGGCTTTTGTGTGGGGGAGTGTGAACCTTTTTAATGCTGTCCAGTCTTTAATGGAGGGCATATTATTAGACAGAAACAGTTTTTGAATTTTCAATTTATTAATAAAACAAGTTTAACTTTTGTGTCAGCACTGTAGACTAGTCTGACTTTCTGAGCATGGAAGAAGATATTTCATAGATCAAACTAAAGCATGCTAATCTAGTAATCAACATTTTCTCATTTTCCCATTAATGCAGATAACTATGTAACAGATTATAACTTAAAAAATACAACTTTTCATTGAAATGGATGAATTTTAAGATTATATTGAACAAATCAAAGTATAAACTGATGCATTTGTTTTTGCAGTTGTCAAATTGATATTTTCCTTTTTCCATTGAGGGCCAAAGCACCTCCACTAGACTCCAAATAGAGTGAGAGAGAGGAAAGGATTTTGAACTTTTGTTTTGATAAGTAGCATCAGTTTAGCTTGAAAAGCACAAAAAGAAACAAAAGCAAGTCACAGATTCCAGTGTGTGGCATGAGGGCTGAGGCTAGTGATTGAACAATATAGCATATGCCCACACTTGCAGCAAGACAAGGCAGAGCCCCACCTAACAACCCAAGAAGAAAAGGGCACCCCACAAATTAAAATTCATTATTTCAAACCAATAAATAATAATCATTCAAAACACAATCCTCACACAAACCCCCCAAAGTCACATTCTATTCTTTCTCTCTCTCTCTCTGAACCATGCCTGTTGTGACAAACACAACAACACCTACAGTGGCAGAACACATCAAATGGAGAAGACCCAGAAACCAATTCAGCCACCACCACCACCACCACCCCATTCTAGAATCAGATCCAAACCCTCAAATCCCTTCCATAATCCAATCAGCTAGGGGAAAGTCCACCATATCCTCCTTGCTCCTCTCCACTTTCTCCAACAACACTTCCTCCTCCAGTAATGACACCCCCACCATCAATGGCACCGCCCAAAGCAAGAAAAAAAGCAACTTTTCTGCAGCAACCTTAAGAGGGTTGGGGTGCACCGCCGGCGCGTCGCAGCAGGTGTCGGTGCCGGCGGTGATTCGCTCCTCCGCCGATTGGCAAGGGAAGAAAACAAGAAAGAAGAAGCACAAGAGGGCCACCAGCGGTGGCAAGAACAAGACTTTCCATGGTGGGATTCTAGAGGGTTCCAATCCTGGGTGTGTGGATTTTCAAGATGTTTGGTGTGGCCCTGGAATTGGGTTCTCAGCAGACACTGCTGCCTCTGTTGATTGTGTTGTGGCCAGAAAGAATGTATCTGCAAGAGGGAAAATTGATGTGGATAAGATCACTCACAGGGAGGTATTCTCATTTCTGCAATGTTTTATCTTTTTTCATTTTTTTGGTCTCTAAATCTGTTGAAAAACTTTAGCCTTTTCTTTCATCTACCCCTTCTTGGTGTTGTTTTTCATCTCAGAACAATGCTTGCTTTCTATGGACAAGCTGCATTAATGTCTATTTTTCCGTTTTTAACCCCAACAAAATAATCTTTTGCAAGCATTAACAATTCCTTTCTTGATTGGTAATTTCTTAGGTTCTGTTTATCAATCAAATAATAGCAAGAAAGTAGAAAAATATGACTGGTTTGTTCATTGATGAACATCTTTCTATCAGCACTTCAAAACCCCGTGCCACTTTTTTTGGTCATGTTTAAATTCCCATGAAATATACACAAGACAAAGTATAGAAAATTATTTTCTGTATGGGCCTTAAGTCTTTGATCGTTTTCATGTGCCGCTGTTTTTTGCTTTCTTTTTTGCAGTGCATGTGATCTCTGATCATCTTATCTACACTTTTATTCCTTCAATACTAAAACAATTCTTTATAGTACAAACTAACTCATTTAATGCTTTTATTATTAGTCCATTAATGTTTCTTACGTTTCATTTTTCATGCGGATATAGCAAGAAATAATGATTATTCGTAACCAACAAAATGGCTTGTTGATTTTACAAAGAATTATTTTGGTTATTAATAGGTGTTAGTACCCTTTGAGAACGCGTGTTAGTTAAGTTACAGATGGAAGAAGGAGGAGTCGTTGATTATTGGATTGGTGTTAAGTGGGAAACAGTGATCCGTTATTTATGCTTTTAGATAGGCACGTGAATGATTAGTTGGGATCTTCGTTTGAGTTCTGTTTCATCATAATTTTTGTTTCACAATGCCTTAACGTGATTTCAAACATCATTAAATATATATTTGCAGCGATCATCCTATGCGGGAAGGCGCACAGAAACCTTCACTTTTCTGGACACTGATTCTGACATTTTCACGCCACGCTCTGCCTCTGATTCTTATGGCACTGCAACATACTATCGTCATGTTAGAGATCCTTCCTCTGATGGTTTTGCTGAGGTTGCCTCTAATATACATATACCCTTTTCCCTATCTTTCTCGTGACTAATCATAAGTGCATGTTTAGTACGGTTGAATGTGTTTAAATGTAGAATTATTAATTCAAATTGTTTACTGTCTATAGGACTTGCATGTGCTGGCTCGCTGCAAAGTTACAAAACTGAATTTTGACTTACCTTGAAGTGAATGTATCATGTTTTTAATTGTAAATAAATAAACTTGTTGTTCTTGTTGACAAGAATGAAAGGTTTTCGGTATTTAATCCCGGAACACAGAATCTGATCGCATTTTTGGTCTTAGGCTGCATGATTATTTCTAGCACTGTGAGATGATGAAAATTGGTGTTTTGTGTATTGTAAATGGTGCTTTGTTAGTCATTCAGTTTTGTGGTTTCCCAGCAAAGTTGGAACTTTAGAACTGCAATAGCTGCACTGGTGTCTGCCTGTTGTATCAGGAAAATGAAGTTGAATTTATAGTTCATTTACACCATCACGTGAATAAAAAAAAATAGGGAACTTTAGTGGAACAATTTTGTTAAATGGAGTTTAGTGGAGCATTTAATTAAACATAATTAGTTATTTAGTTCATGCATTTTTAGATTCATAGTATTGTTCCTATGGATGTGTCTTTTAGATTCAAGAACTTGTGTTTTCCATCTGTCGGGTCTTAGAGTTTCTTTCGGTGTTTGAGTCTTTTACATTTCTTTCCATATCCCTTATTTCCTTAAGATTAATAGCAGATTAGCAGTTATATTCTGGAATTTCGTGATATGTTTCTTTGTTTGGGGGACAGATTTAGTCATCAACTTGGGTTGACATTCTCTTGTGTGGATGTCTATGTGGTCTACACAAGTTGTGTAGAATAGGCACCTCACAAATCTTGATTTTAATAAATGTATTATGAAGCACATAGTTTGATATAATTCTGCCATGACTGTTTTGTTCAATGCCATGTGCATTGTGACTGCTTTGTATTGGGCTTATGTTAAGACAGCACATTTCACTCAAATTGAAAGATAAATGATTATATTTGCATATGTTAACAAGTGTTTTAATGTCTATCACTCTTTTATGTTTGGATTATCAGATATAATCTATTTAGTAGAAGTTATTATTTTATAAATAATTCATGTGTATACGAGCCTTGTGTTAACGTTTTTGCATAGAATTTTCTGCAGTCGAGCTAATCTTTCATATCTTGATTTTTGCTGGCAATGTGAAGATAATGATGCTTCAAGGGAGTCTACTAATGGGTGGACAACTTAATTCACATGATCAATTTAGAGACTGGAGACTTGATGTTGATAACATGTCATATGAGGTTAGTTATTTCTCAAGCATAGCTATGTACTTACTTCTGCAATAATTTATTTTCAAGCTATTAGTATATTATCCATGGACATTGTTTGATGTTGGTCAATACATGTGGTTTGTGTTTTGATAGCAATTGCTTGAGCTTGGTGAGAGAATTGGTCACGTGAACACCGGACTCAAGGAAGATGAGATGGGACGGAACATAAGGAAGGCTAGACTTCAAATTTGGGATGATACATCAAAGCATCAAATAGATAAAGAGTGCAGCATTTGCCAGGTAACTTTTCAAAATTGAATTAAATTTATGATTATAGGAGTTTCTTACATTGCTTTTCATCCAGGTATTGTATGCAAGATAGATATCTTTTTTTTGTAGTCTGACTAATGGATTGAATATTTTACTATTGTCCAATCACAACAAATTGTCATGTATGATAAAGTTGTTGATCTTTATAACAATTATTTTATTAATCATACCAACAATGATTTCTGATTAGTTGATAAATAAGATATTTTACACTAAGTGTGCATTCTTGTTCAGGAGGAGTATGAAGCTGGTGATGAGCTGGGGAGGCTAAATTGTGAACACAGTTATCACTTTCAGTGTATAAAACAATGGCTTTCACAGAAAAATTTCTGCCCAGTATGTAAGCAGCAAGTTGCAGCACGACACTGAGTGACACAATCCTACTGTTTTTTTGGACAGCTTCCATCTATAGATTTGTGTATAGTTTTTCATATCCAATACAAGCAAGAATTTTCATTCTTTGCTGTCATTTATCATTTCATCTTTCAAAACTAAGCATATCCTATCCTCTATGGGGAGGCGGCAATTATATGTTATTGAGTAAAGGGTTTTTAATTGGATTGAGAGTTAAGACCTTTGCATATCAGAGGCAAGAGTGGCATTGCCTGAATGCACTTTTCTTTTGGTTTCAATGGAGTTGTGTCTGTTACAAATTAGTGTGTTTCTATTTTCATTGCTTGATGATAGATTTTGTTGGTAGTGGCTATATCTTTAATCTCTATAAAATTTAAATAGTGTTCAATCTCCATAGACATTTTATATCTAATGATGGGAATATGGCAGTTGTTTAATATGAAAAAGAAAATGTGTGGAGGTGAGCCACAAATGTTATGAAAAGATTTATTTCATTTTCATCTCAGAGTTTTCAGATGCTTGGAGAATTGAATGTTAAGTTGCTTTTACATTATTCACCATCAAGGACAAGAGCATAATGAAAACTCACTCTTTTCTTAGTGATAGGGATGTCTCCATGTGAACCACAGAAAATAGACCACTCCATGAATCACCCTTCACAAAATCAAATAAATAAAACAACAAAAATTGGACCACTCCCACGTCACATCACAGACCTGCATGAGCAATTAAAGCCTCCATGCTTGGTCTCTTACTCATCAAAGTGCCAGTGATATATAAACACAAACTTGTTAGCATTATCATATATCACATTCCTAACATTATGCTGTCAAGTTGCAAGAACAGTGGAATTCTTCTTCTTGGAGTTGGAGTGTCTATCAGTGTTATTGGCCCACAAGAAAAACTTACACTTGTATTGTAAGCATGATGAATTCATTTCAATTTCAATTTCAACCGCCATGCTAAGATTCTACTTTGTAGCCATCTCTTTTCTTTTTGGTAGATTCATTTACAATGGAGAGAATGCGCTTTGCAATCTCAGCTGAGGCATTGGGGTTTGCAGCTTTCAGAGCCCTCTCAGACATGTCTTCCATCTTCTTCTGGTCCCCTATCATGCATATTTTCAATGTCCAAAATCCAAATCAAGAAATAAGGCAAGAGAAAACAAACAAAGAAAGAAAAAGAGATACATGTTGCTTAACTCAAACAGGTTAGTCCTGAATTTTGGAAATACAACAACAAAAGCAGTCAAAATGTTAATCAGTGACAGAATTTATAATTTCAAAATTAAGGGTGTACAGTAGTAGTCATTGCTAACTACTGATGGGATCTGAAAGTGGAGTAAAAAATAAAGACAATAAGAAAAGAAAATACTATTGCAGCTTTTTTAGGTTTTGAGTAAGAAACAAGGAATGTCAGAAGATTGTTAGGTTTCACTTTACAGGTAGAAACGGTGAGAAAGAAGGTTGGGACTTGGGGGCAAAGAATGCTTGAACTTGTTCTGAAAGTAAATTATTATTTACTCTTTTAAAACTTTAACCCTTTCCCAAACTTCAAGTTTCAATTCTGGTAGCCAGTTACTGCACTATGCCAGAGTCTGCAATTTAGAAGCTTATGCACAAGTTTCACAAAATTATTACCATTAGTATTGTTTGTTTTTGGACATTAGTACAAGTCTTAAGGAATAGTATTAAACACCAGCTTGTTTATCCTTGAATATGCTCAACACTGAGCAATATAACAGGCCATTATTGAAGATACCAACAAATACTAACAGTTCAAGCTTTAATAGTCTTCTGTTTGTACTCCAAAAGTAATGTCAATGCATCTTTATCATTCTGATTTCCCATCAAAAGGATTTAATAAGTGAATTCGTGATTTAGATCTTTTTTATTAAAGCAATAATTTTCAAACCTGAAAAATTTCAAGAAACATTTTGAAGATGAAGATCACATACTTAAAATCTTTTCAATTGCAATGGCTAGTGTACTCGAGTCTAGCTCATCCTCAGTTATAACCGTCACACCAGCTAAGTCTGCCATCAAAGACGCATTTCTGAACTGATTCCCCTCAGAGAAATTTGGCGAAGGTATCTACAAATAATAATTGAACAAAAATGCAGCGATTGTTGTTAACTACGTAATTGAATTATGTACACGTTGGATCTTATGTTTTGTCTTTGAATTGTAATGAGAAAGCATTATGGTAAGCTGTTACTCTGGGAATGTAGTTTTGTAACAAGCATGCACGTAAGTAGATGCTTTTACACACAATCATATAACCTTTCTAGTTCATGGCGTAAAGAAATTATGGTACCATAGATTAAGCATTTAGTTCATGTAGTGGTGAATGATCCACAGACTGGTATTACAAATTCTGCTTAAAGGTTAGAAAAAAAAATGTTTAGCCTATGTAACACAGACACTGAAACTAATACGTTACATATACATGTATAATCTTTAAAATGTATGACACGTATCTATATATTATATAATTGTGAAATTGACAATAAAGATTTGTGTATATGTTTCACTTTTTTTTAGCAGAAAGATATTTCTCAAATGATTTGTTTCTTATTTTTATAATAAAAATAAAAATTTATACAATAACTTTGAATTTTTAAAAAATTAATGTATTTCTTATTTTTAAAATTGTGTTAGAACGTGTTATAATCATCAGAAATCAAACTGGACACGTGTTGGTGTTTGATACGTATATCTGACATGAACTAAGACATAAGCACATAATTGAAGAGGCGTGTCCGTGCTTCATAGCACATAAAGGAGCTGAATTGAGAATTGGAATGAATAGAAGGAATGAGGAAAACAAAATTGAAGTACCAGGATTGATGGTTTCCCAGTTGCCAATATTTCATAGCAAGTCATTGCACCTGCTCTAGAAACAATCAAGTCTGCGGCTGCATATGCCAAATCCATACAATGCATGAACCTTCATAAAAGGGGATGTGTCAGATGAGTTATCACTAAACCTCAGATTGCAAGTGAGATATACAAGGATGCAGAAAAAAATAGTGATTACTTTTAAGTGATTTTCATTGGTACTTAGAAATATGTGGATGCAAATAACATAGATTATGGATGAAAGACTCTAAAGAAAAAGAAATCCTAGATAAAGTATCCATTATATTGAATCAAGGAATTTTAAACTGGTCCTACACAAACCCGTTAAAACAGGAATCCCATTCACGCCAATTTCCAAAAGCACTATGCAGTGGGCAGAGTGGTCTCACACCAGGAAGCGCACTAAAGATAGTTGATTAGACTTTTGGATCATCAAGTGGGTTTGAGTTTTGTCAAGCATTCAAGTAAAGAAACGATGTTCACACCATTTAAGTCCAAAAAAATCCTTTCTTCCTAAACCTAAGTTATTGTTTGATTTCAGTTCTAAACTTTATTACGATTTTTTTAGTCTTTTAGAAGACTAAAGGAGAAAAATATATATAAACTCTTTCACATCAATATCAATACTAAGTAATGTGAGATTATATTGGAAGTAATCATGATCAGTTTGATTGTAGGAAAGATGGTTTTACTTTTCTTTGTATTCAATTATTAGTTAGCTGCAACTGTTACAGTTGACTCTCCTTTCATTGCTCTTGTACTAATACAATGTTGATTGATTCCGAGTTTGTTTATGAAGGTTACTTAGGACAGTAAAGTAATTGCCAAGTCTAATGACAGTTTTATTGAATTTGTTGGGCTTTAAAAAGTCCATACACAAGAGAAAAAGGAGGAAGCAATATAATTGAGAAGGCTAAAATAGATGTGTAGTCACAAAAGAAAGGATAAGGTATGAAACAAATGTACTATATGAGAAGATGTAGGTGAAGTAGTGATTGAGACAAAGATGACATAAATTTGGTTAACAAAGTAAATTGCAACATGGTTGTTAGTCCTATGAAAAGGGGAAGAGAAACCAAAAGGGATAATTGGGAAAGTTGTAAGATTTCATCATAAATAATATCTTTAAAGAGTTATCTTTTATTGAATCAATTGGCACTGTGTTAGATTCATGAAATTCAGTGGAACTCACTAAGAAATGTACTATCGGATAGTCGAGAAGGCCAACATAACTGAATGGTTGAAAATGTCGAATGATTCTCTTAAATGGTAATTAGTTTGTTAAGTGATAAATCGTGATTAAGGTATGATTGAACCTTCTTTTGAACCCACAAGCATGTCTATGATCACTGAGGTCCATCCAAAAGGTATAAATACTAAATTGGATCCTCGAGCATGTCCATGACCGCTGAAGTCCATTCAAAAGGTATAAATACCAAAAGAGATCCAATGCCGGACAACTCACCTGCACATTATACTCGGACTAACTTGATCGTCGAAGTACTTTGCAGGTTCACCCTCACTCATCTCGCAAAAGTAAGAACCAATGGGAGACCATTGTGTGTGGAGGCCGTGAAGACTAGAAGAAAAAGAAATGAGTTCTGAACTTGGAAAAACAAGTTGATCATACTCAAAGATTGGCGAGTATGTCGCCAAAGTGAAAGGAGCAAGTTAGTAATTTGATAAAATCCACCCCTATTGCAACCAAACAGGATCTGTTGCACGATCAAACAATGCTACTATGCTGTATCAGAAAAATAAAACTATCCAATGCAATCAAATCTTTCTCTTGGAAATATATGTGCACAGTTCCATGCAGTCTTGCAGAAAAAGCAAACGCAGTTACAAGTTTTGAGAAGCACTCACGGTGTCATATACAAGCGTGGATGACTCTTGACAAGGCTATCCATTTCATCAAAGGCTTCAAACCCAGTTTGCCATATGATACGCAAACCACTGTCCCTTCTCAGCATCTGATAGTACAAATTCAGCATCGCAATGTTCACTGAATTGGCGCCATAGGAGCCAGCAAGCACCAGCAAAACCCTGCCCCCACTATCCAAACCAGGAAAAAAATTACTGATTGCAGTTTCCTTGGAGACAAGGTTCCTAACAGAGAACCTCACGGGGTTGCCACACACGAAGCACTTGTTCCTGGGAAAACTTTCGAGGGTGGAGTTGAAAGCAACGAAGATGGCGTCGGCTAGGGGGGCGAGAAGGGTGTTGGAGAAGCAGGGGACGGAGTTGGGCTCGTGGATGACAACGTTGGTGCCGCTGAGCTTGGCGGCGAGGCAGGCGGGGAAAGAGACGTAGCCGCCGGTGCTGACGAGGACGTGGGGTTGGAAGTGGCGGAGGTGGCGGAGGCATTGGAGGAGAGAGTTGAGGAAACGGTGAGGGAAGAACAGAGGGTTGGTGTCGGGTGGTGCGGGGACAGAGGCGAAGTCGTAGCCTGCGGAGGAGATTGCTGCACTTTCCACGCTGTTGGGGGCGCCGAGGAAGAGGAACTGGCACGTGGGGTTCATGGCTTTGAGCTCCTCCGCGATGGCCACCGCCGGGTAGACGTTGCTGCCGGTGCCGCCGCCGGCGAAGGCCAGGCGGAGAGGGTGGTGAGGAAGAGTGGCACATGAGATGGAAAGGCTTGTGGGGTGGGGCGATGGTGGAGTTTGGAAGTGGAAGGTGCGAAAGGGTGTGGAGAAGAAGAAGGAGAAGGAAAGGGTGGTGGTGGCAGCCATTGACGCATGTGCTTGATCAAGTTGAAGATGACACTACCTCCATTCCACCATGTTTCAACTCTTTGTACTAGGAAAGTTTCAACTACCTTTTTTTTTAAGAAAAAGTTTCAACTACCTAGTCATTATTTTCATGGTTGTGGAGTGAAGATTAGAATAGTGTAATTAAGACTTATAATCAAGGATGTTAACTCGTTTAGGACTTTAATTAGACTATTATATCATACACACTATTAAAGAATACTATATCAGAGTAAGAAAAAAGATATATACATTCTCATATCCTTTGTTTTCAGTTTACTCTTTTGTTCATCACTGTTCTTTTTTTTTTCATCTCTATTCTATTTTATAATACATACAAATCTTATTTAAAGAATACACTAACACGGACATGAAGATAAAATATAGAATTATCATAATTCAAGAGATATTTTTTGAATTGGACAATTCATATATATATTCTATGAGTGTTGATGTTTCAATATGTGTTCGATATTCGATATCTCTTTTAAATGACGTGAATGACGTGTCTGAATTCATATAATATTACATGTTTATAATTAGGAAAAAGTTATTTTTGTTAATTCAATTCTTTAAAAACCTTACATGTGTTTATGTTAGGAAGATGTGGTAGTTACACTTACAGTTAGTTACATGTTTATATATATGGACAACACATATTTATTATAAAAGATTATTTTATACCGCTATCAAATAAGTATCTGGAAAACTTTGTTTTAAGAATATAAC
>Ga0123341_1004268_pt1 | contig 12512 bp, 5 predicted proteins | sample Turbeapinknodule_FD_89959 | JGI IMG/M metagenome (GOLD analysis project Ga0123341, IMG submission 89959) | Root nodule microbial communities of legume samples collected from Mexico - Turtle bean Mexico pink nodule | ecosystem: Host-associated > Plants > Roots > Nodule | place: Mexico: Nepantla... | reverse complement strand
TTCTAGATTTGGTCATGCAAAACAAAATCCTTTAGTGAGAAAAAATAAAAAAACAATAAATTAAAAAAAATGCATGAAAATATAAAAAAATGTATGAATTAGAAATTTTGTGTGAATGCATAATTAACCTTATGCTATAGCTATGTAAATAATATTCCAACTAGGAAGATGAAAGGAGAGAGAGAAAAAATAAGAGTTAAAAATAATATTTTATTTTCTAAGTTATTTGGGTTTTGAGTTGAGTATTTATAAACACTTTTTTTTTCTTCTTTATCAATATATACCAGCCACAATCAAAAGATGAAAACATAATTCACTCAACTTTGTCATCAATTTTGTATGTAATAATTTCTCATTTATTTTATTTTTCATAAATGTAACTATTGAAAATTTAGATTATTTACTAGAAAAAGGAGACTACCCCTAATTTAAAAATAAAAGCAAATATCCAAACAATACTAGGGTTTTTATAACTTAAATTAACTAAAAGTAAATCTAATTTAGTATTGAAAAATACATTTCCAATTAGCATCAAACCAACCCAAATTTACAATTAAAATAGGTTCGTAAATACCTTATAAAATATCAGTTTGAAAACCTGTAGTTGTAAATTCTCTTGTGTCTGAGCTTTTGCTGTTTTAACCAGTTTTACATATTCAGTAGATAATTTTACTCTTCGGTGTTTCTTCTTGCACCCTATCAAAACTCTTTCTGCACCCATCAATTTTTTAAAAAAAATATTTTACCATTTCTTTAAATGATTCTTGGATTATCTTATCTGCAATCTTTTTCATAACACCCCTTTCTGGAATTCTTAGGAAGGTTGGAAGAAGATTAAGAAGAACCTCAAAAGGCCTTGCTTTTATTATTAATGATTATTGATGTATCTTTTTCTATTCCACACCCAAAGAAACAAAGTAGATAAAGTGATGATTTCATTATGAGACTTTGGAGATTTTGCCTTGTAGACTTTGACTTTCGATTGGTTGCCTCCATCATGCTTCTTTTGTTCAAATTCTACAACAATGTCAAAGCTAGAAAATGGAGAAAATGGATTCAAAATTCAAAGAATAGAAGAGCTAAAGGAAAAAATAAAATGAAAGAAATGCTATTTAGAATAGTTCAATTTGGGTTTGGATAATCACAACACATTTTAGTGTTCTTTTTCAATTGAAAATATTACTTTGACAACTACAACACCAATTTACAAGAATGATGTGTCATTTTTAAATTGTTCAATTTCAGTAAAAAAAAAATATTTCTATCTCCAATTATAATATGATGAAAGATTGTCAACATATCAATACATTTTGAAGAAAAAAAATACTGAAATGTAATGTGATTATCAAAACAAAAAATGATATTATAATTAAATAAAATTATATCATAACTAAAGCAAACCTTTTTTAATAATGTATGGATTAATCATAGTTAAAAATTATGATTAATATTATTTCAAATCTATCTTGAACAATGTAAGATAATAATGATCTCATTTGAATCTAATTTATTTCATACATCCAAAATGACATCACCAAGAATTGATTATGAAACAATTTGCTAAACTACCTTAAACAAAAAGATATCAATTAACATTACCTTGATCTTGAAGAAGATTCCAAAGAAATGTCAAGAATCATCCAAAGGCAAACTATAAGTGTAACAACTTCAAGAGAAGCTAGTTTCCAAGATTAGGGTTTTTGTTGGATTATGATTGTTTTTGGCTAACTATAGGTTCAAAACCCTAGAAAGACCACCACTAGAAGCTTTTATGAACTACTTAGGGTGGTTCTTATTGTGTTTGATTCTTGGGAGAAAAAAAAAACTATGGTTTGTATAGGAACTGTAACGGGCCTCTATTCAGTTTGAGCTATTCATGAGGCACTTCAAACGGGGTTAACAAAGCTTTATAATTTGCCACATTGTTATGTTTAGTAGTGGAAGCTATTTAATAAAGGACAAATCAAATGTCATTATATTAAATTAGTAGTCAAAACTTTTTTATTTAATAATAATAATAAGTCATTTTGATTAATAACTATCCATTGTTAAAAAAAATCATGTTTGGAACAGTTAAATAAACTTTTATTAATAGTTTATGGAAAACAAGAACAGACCTAATTCTTCGAATTAAAAACATAATGTTTAAGAATTAACAGGTCTAATTATTTAAAAATGACATTTTGGTTGAATCCATCACTTGTTAAATATTCATAGGTAAAAGACATAAAAATAATTAATTATTTTCATAAAAAAATCCCTTATATTAACTAGATTTACAAATTTGGTGATATTTATGGACTTGAGATTTACTTTTAATAAAAAAAAATTAAATTGGTTAAGTTAATAATAAATAGTATTGTAAGTTATTAATGATAGTAATTTTACAAATAAATAAAGTCATTTTAAATTGATATGGGTCAATCTTAGTATATAGTTTATTTAAACTCAGACATTAATAGCTAATAACAACAAAAAGTTATAATTATAACACTAATAATAATATAGTAAAAGTAATAATTGGAGATAAAACTCATTTGTACACTATTTTGTCAGTCAATTTATAATAAAAACTTCATGTTAGGACTAATTTTTCTATAAATTTTTTTATCAGCAATTTTTCTATAAAATTGAGTAAAGAATTAAAATTAATTTATATACAAACTAATTTATAATGTACATGGTTGCATAAAACCAATGGTTCAAACTATCAATCTTGTCATAGACCACTGTACACTATATTTAAGGCTTTGAGCTAAGTAATGTTGCAATCCACAGATAAATATACTTCTCACATTTATTACTGAGATGCAGCAAATTTTAACCTGCCAACTGAATCCAACTACTACCAGGTTGCTTAGTAATGCTCCCTTCTACCATTTTGTTTCTCAACTCTATGCAATTTTTCCACATTGATGCTGATGCATAAATGTTAGACAGTAGAACATAGGTTGAGGGTTCATTCAGTTCTAGATCAGCAAGGATGTTTGATATTCTTTCTCCTATTTCAGCATTCTCATGTTTAGTGCAGGCACCTAGCAAAGTCTTCCATAAAAGAGATTTTGACTGAAATGGAGCTTCTTTTATCACAGCCTCTGCTTCTTCCAATCTTGCTGCCCTACCAAGAAGATCAACCATGCAGGCATAATGATTTATAGTTAATTCACTGTTGTATTTACTTCTCATGTACCTAAAATATTGGCAACCTTCTTCCACTAATCCAGCATGGCTACAAGCAGCTAAAACCCCAGTGAAGGTGACACCATCAGGTTCCAAACCAGCTTCTTGAGCTCTGTTAAACAGGTCAATGGCTTCTCTACCAAACCCGTGATAAGCATAACCATATATCATAGCCGTCCAGGTTACTAAATTATGGTCACTGATAGTATTGAAAAACTTGCAGGCATCCTTAATGTTTCCACATTTACTATACATGTCAGTAATGGAAGAAGCCACATGAAGATCAACCTCAAGGCCAACTTTGATAGCCCAGGAATGGAAACATTTGCCTATGTCCAATGCTGCTAAGCCAGCAGCAGCTGAGATACAGCTGGATAAGATAGACTCGTCAACCTGAAAAATGGGAACAGTTTGGAATTCTGCAAAATGCTGAACTGCTTCTTCATGATAACCATTTTGAACCCATGCTGTTAACATGACACTCCAAGAGATAAGATCCTTCTCCTTCATGGACAAGAAAACCTGTAAAGCATTCAAAGTTTCATCTTTAAATACTGCATACATGTTAATCAGAGCACTTCCAACAAACGGATGATATTCAAATCCTACTTTCATGATATAGGATTGGACTTGTTTTCCTACATTTATTGCCTTTATTTCTGTACAAGTCTGAATAACACTGATTAAAGTGAACTGACTTGGTTTTGAATATAGAAGCATATCACAGAAGATCCCTAAGGCTTCTAGGAAGTGCCCTGATTCACCACATCCAGATATGATAGTAGTCCAGGAAAACTCATTTTGTGTTGGCATGTTTCTGAAAACTAATTTTGCATCATCAATAGCTCTACATCTAATATACATCTCAAGAAGAGCATTTTCTAAGCCCAATCTACTGTCATCTTCAAAAGGAATTTTAATCACAAGAGAATGAAAAGACTGTCCGTCTTTAAGCATACAAAGGTTCCCACAAGCCCGCAGAACATAACTGATTGAAGAACTGCTCTGTGCAATACCAACTTCCCTCATCCCACAGAACAGCTCTATAGCTTTTAAATCATTTGAGTTGAAAATTAAAGTGTTCATCATGGCATTTACACATATTTCATTTTTATTGCAAACGTCAAGAAAACATCTATAAGCATCAGACATCATCCCAAAATTTCCATACATGTTGATAAATGCACTGCCAAGATATGAATCCAACATGAAGCCAAGTTTGATGACACCACAGTGAATTTGACTACCACAAAGCTGTGTCTCCAAATTTGAGCACAAACTGACAACACTTGCACAAGTAAATGGGTCTGGTTTGTTGCCTCCAGAAAGAAAATCAACATATACAGCAAGTCCTTCCTTAGATTTTCCGACTTGATTAAACCCAGAAAGTAAAGCACATACTGCCACGTTATCCTTATCATCGAGAACTTGAAAAATTTTACGAGCATCATCTAATAATTGCAGTTTAACGTAGCAGTCAATAAGAGTCCCACCCACGACAACATCATTTTCAATCCCAATCTTCACAATCTGGCCATGAAGAGACCTTCCAAGTTCAACATCCAACACATCAGCACAGAGTTTAACAATGATTGTGTAAGTAAAGTGGTTCCGCGACTCAGAAGAGTGTCCCATCTCATGAAACAACTTCAGAGAACCCTTCACATCAGACACCTCCACATAAGCATTCAGCAAAGTATTCCACAATGCCTCAGACCTTTCACCATAACAAACCCCATCAAAAACCTTCCTCGAATTCTCAATATCCCCACAATCAGCATACATGTGAAGAATCAAAGCACTGCAAAAGCTATGCGAATCAAAGCCACTTTTGATTACCAACCCTTGAATGAGCTTTCCCATCACAGCATCACACATCTCCTTGCAAGCCTTGAGCGCCACAGAGAACCCAAATTCATTGGGGCGCACCCCAGACCGACACAAGCCACGAAACAAGCTCAGACCCATTTCATGTTGCCCCACGTGAACATAACAAGAGACCAAGCTGGTCCAAGAAACCAAGCTCGGCATAGGAATTTCATCAAACAACCTACGTGCATTATGAACTTCTCCAATATCTCCATAAAATCTAATCATATTGTTTTGTATAAAGACATCCATGAAGAGGGCACTTTTAACAAAAAGAGAGTGAAGTATTCTTCCACAGTTTACGTCTTTGTGCTCCCGCAGGTGCTGCAAGAGGAAGACGCAGTCTTGGAAGCAAAATCCTCTTTTGTTCTGAAATTCTAGCGATGCTTGCGAGTGGAACTGCTGTGTTCTTGTCAACATTGGTTTGATGGGCCAATTTGAGAATTGGGTTCTGAAAAACAAATAAATCCTGGTGAGAACATGCTTGGTTTGAGTGGAATTGGTTAGGAAAAAACAGGGGATGACCATTTTTGAGAATGGGTTTTGGATTGTTCAGCTATCTTTCCAATTCCACATTTTTGTATGCTTTATTCAACGAGCTTTGATTTTGCATTGACTCAACTGTGATATGAAAGCGTGAAGACAAGGTGGTGAACAAAATCCCTTCCATTTCACGTCGTAAACGAATTCTTTCAAAAGGGAAAGTTGGGAAATTTTCTCATGAAAAAATTCTGCCAGTGAGAAGAAGTTTGAATATTGGGTTGCCAGAAGTTCCCTTTCTAGTTATGAAAAAATGGCGGGTGGCAATATTTGTTCGCAATGTTTTGGTTATTTTGTAAAAATCGAATTTTTCTTCTTCTTTTGCTTCTATCGATCTATGATGTTCCGACAGTTATCTTAAATGGTGGGTTCGATATTTGTAGTACAATTTTTATTGTTAATATAATTTATAATTATATAATATATAGATTCATAATTTCGTGTCTTATATTTTGGAGATTATATGTATTTTTGTGTTTGTACTCGTATCGTATTAATGTCTGTGCTTATATCTGTATCTGTATAGTATTAATTTTCGTGTCTATGTTACATAGATTTGGATGGAATAATTAATTTTAAAAAAAGAGATAATTTGATGATTTTTAATTTTGCATAATATTAAAATTTAAAACTCTTGATTTATTCCTTTTTATATTAAATCAGATATAGCCAACTTATATTTATTGTAATTGATTACTGTAGAGACATTTGTTTTCCAAATAATCTTCCTATATATAATCAATTATAACATAGAGTGTTATTCTTTTGGTAAGACAAAACTCTTATATAATTTTACAAAAAAATTGTTATCCATTATAATACTGAAAAACGTCTTTAACCTAAAAAACAATCATTTACTTTAAAATTCAACCAAATTGATTTAATTATGAAACACTATTTCACTTTAACTTCTTTAATTTTGTTTATTGAATCTTGATTATTTAGAACATGTTGCGCATGACCTCTCAGACTTAAAACCCTAAGTCTTAAGCCACCTCCATATGATTTTCAAGTTTGGCATCGTGAGAAGTAAAAACATGTAGCTTTCACTTCTTGCTTCAGCACGTGTCATTTTGTTCATTTATATGCAAAATATTTAAATCAAAACAATTCAAATTTCAAGTATTTAAAATTTAAAAACTCTTCATATCCAAACATACCTAACTATATTTTCAATTTCAACGCTACAATTTTTTCAAAAATTCTTACAAGGTCGAGAAGACCCTAAATCCTAAACTCTAAACCATAAATCATAAACTTTAAACTTGTTAAAATGTCGAACCAACTTGTTGTTTGACACTTAGTGGTTTTTAAAATGGTTTGGAAAAGCTTAGCTTTGTTTTAACTTTGTTGTTGTTTCGATAAATTAACGGGTTATTTTGAATGAAAACCTTAACAGAATTCTGTTAAGTGGTTTGAACTGTTTTAAATGATTCCAACAACTTTTGGTTTTTTACTTTACTGCTTTGACCAATTGACTGATGTCATATAAAGGTTGTTTAACGCTCCTTAGCATTAACTAAGAAATAGAGATTATCAAAAACGATTTTCAAGATTTCAAAACTTTGGATCATCTCAAGTGTGTGGAATATGATTGAGTTTTGTACTTCTGAACTTTAAGCTTTGATTTACCCAGGTGTATTCTATCCCTTTTCTTCTTCAAACATTGTATTTTTGTATTGGAGTGTAAGGCAATTTCAAGAAAGGTGTTTTCTAGAAACTTAGTGGTGTGTGTTCTTCAGGGGTTCAATATCATCACTCTTGGTGTGTGTTTTGTAATCTAGGCTTGATTACATAGTAAATTCTCAATGGTTAGTTGAGGATTGGATGTAACTCTTGGTTAAGAGTGAATCAGTATAAACATCTTGTGTAATTTTCTCTTTCCCTACACTCATACATTGTTTTAACATTGTTTTGCATTCTGCTGGTATAAACAACCGATTGTTTCGTGATAACAACTGGTTGATTTTCTGGAAACAAACTTAAAACTGAAATTTTATTGAGTTGAACAGAAAATCAATTGATTCATAGATTTTCATTATACCTTCAATCTTTACGAAAATCTTTCAACAACAATTCAGCCCCTCTTGTTTAGGCCTCTAATTCTAACAGTATATTCCTAGTTTATTAGTTTGTTTAACATTCGGCCTAAACCTTCTCGATTTATGAGTCATGTGGTATACTAGCTTCCCAAGCTCGAGTTTATTATGATGAGTCTCAAAAGAAAATTTCATTTCTTTGTTTGGATGTCATCATATACGTACGGTATACTGACCCCAAGCTCGAGTAGGTGACATCCTATGAAGAGTCTAGAACGTTTTGAGAGCATCTTGAGGGATGTGCATAATAAATGTTGGTAATGTTATGGATATAAAGCAAATCGTGATCGGATGCATTGCAGAAGAAGCGAAAGAGTAAGCCAAGAACTTTTTTCCCTTGAAAGATGGTTATGACTAGAAGGATGCTCGAGTTTATGAGTATTTTTCCAAGTATCTTTGGTCCTCTCTGTTTCGTTCGTTTGATGATGTCGGCATTGTTTACTTTTGTGACTAAGCATGAAAGAATTAGGTAAAGGGGTGAGTTACATCAAGAGGGTGTTCTCAAGCTTATAGGTAGAGTTCGAACATGATAAATTGTCGTAGTTGATATGCATAAATGTTCATGGCTCCCCGGATCGAGATGTTACTTTCTTATATTCTCTTGGTAAAGTTCACATGGAGTGAATTGTTTTGGACCAAGTTGATGACTTGGAAGCCTTCTTAGTAGGGTTCACATGGGGTGAATCATCCTGCACTGAGAAGGTATTGCTTTGGTAACCTTTTCAGTAGGGTTCACATAGAGTGAATCGTCCTACACTGAGAAAGTGTTAGCTTTGGGAACCTTCTCGGCAGGGTTCACATGGAATGAATTATCCTCCCCGAGGTGTGGCTTTGGTAGCCTTCTCGGTAAGGTTCACATGGATTAAATCATCCTACACCGAGAAGTGTAGTTTTGGGAGCCTTCTCTGTAGGGTTCACATGGAGTAAATTATCCTGCATTGAGATGGTATTGCTTTGGGAGCCTTCTCAACAGGGTTCACATTGAATGAATCGTCCTACATCGAGGTGTGGCTTTGGTAGCCTTCTCGATAGGGTTCACATGGAGTGAATCATCCTACATCGAGAAGGTGTGGCTTTGGCAGCCTTCTCGTCAGGATTCACATGGAGTGAATTATCCTACATCGAGAAGGTGTTGCTTTGGTAGCCTTCTCGATAGGGTTCACATGGAATGAATCATCCTGCACCAAGAAGGTGTTGATTTGGGAGTCTTCCCGGCAGGGTTCACATGAACCATCGTGCACAAAGAAGGTGTGGCTTTGAAAGCCTTCTTGGCGGGATTCACATGGAATGATTCATCTAGCATCGAGGTGTGGCTTTGGTAACCTTCTTAATAGGGTTCACATGGAGTGAATCATCACATATCGAGAAGGTGTGGCTTTGGTAACCTTTTCGGTAGGGTTCACATGAAGTGAATTGTCTGCACCGAGAAGGTATTTCTTTGGGAGTCTTTTCGGAAGGGTTCACATAGAGCAAATCATCATGCACCGCGAAGGTGTTGCTTTTGGAGCCTTCTTGGCAGGGTTCACATGAAGTGAATTGTCCTGCACTGAGGTGTGGGTTTGGTAGCCTTCTCGATACGGTTCACATGGAATGAATCACCATCCTGCACCGAGAAGGTGCGACTTTGACAACCTTCTCGGCAGGATTTACATGGAGTGAGTAGTCCTGCTGAAAAGGTATTGTTTTGATAGCCTTCTCAGTAGGGTTCACATAGAGTGAATCGTTCTGCACTTAATTAGAAGGTGTTGCTTTGGGAGTGTTCTCAGCAAGTTTTACATGAAATTAATCATCGTGCATCGAGAAGGTGTGGCTTTGGAAGCCTTTACTCGACAGGTTTTCATGGAGTGAATTATCTTAGTAGAATTTGTTAAGGAGCCACACTTTCAATGAGTTTAGCTTATCATTTAGAGTCAGACTGAGGTTTTAAACAAAAGCATAGAGATGTATTTATTGTGCTATGTTTTTTTGCAATTCTAAGACCTTGGTTCCCATAGTGCCATAGACCAATTTTGGTACATTTCTTCGATGCATACAACATTGGCATGTCTTCTTGTAAGGCTTTGATACTCCTGTACAAGAAACACCTAAGACATGTTATACTGTTTTGCAGCAGCTTATGATTAATTACCTTAAGGCCTAAAATTACATGAAGCAACAAGCTGATCCTAAGAGGAGGGATTTTCAATTGAAAGTTGTGAATTATGCTTTAGTGAAACTCCAATCATATAGACAACACTTTGTTGCTTTACTAAGAAATCAAAAGCTAAGAATAAAATGTTATGATCCGTTTGAAATTTTAAGTCACATTGGGTTAGTTGCTTACAAATTACAGTTACCCCAGTCCGCAAGAATTCATCTTGTGTTTCACATTTCTTTACTTAAAAAGTTCCAAGGTGATCCTTCACAACACAACAATACCTTCCATTACCATTGAGTACTTAAAAAGTTCCAATCTATATTGAAGCCAAGGAGGGGAAATAGATTTGTTACTAATTCAAACTAAAAATGTGAACAAAACTTGGTTTGAGTGCAGATGTATTTCAAACAAAGGAAAAATATATAAGTACCACATGCTCATTTCAACAGCCACATCAATTCATGATGAAAAGTTTTCAAGTGTTATAGCTATCATGAAACTAAAAGCAAGTCAATCAGAAAACAGTGTTTTAGCTAAATGTGAAACACTTTATTCATCCATTCAAGATGTCCTGACAGCTCAGTCTGCACTCTGCATATTGATTTCATGTTGAGAGCTTATTTGTCTGGTATATATTTTCACATGCTTCGAAGTGCATCTTCAATGTCAAAGAAGAACCATATCTCATTCACCCTATTATCATATTCAAAAGGGGCATTGTACTGTGCAACAGTGTAAACAGAATAACCGGCTCTCTTGCTCTTCTCAACTGCAGCACCCCACTTGGTTCCAGCAATACTAGCCTGCAAGGCTGCAGCTTCCTCCCCAACACTAGTATCTTTGACAAATCCACCAAATTGTCTAACTGCTACATGCACAGTCTTCCATCTTTTAATCTTAAGGTCCTTTTCAGTAGGCGTAGGCGGGTTTGCTTGGTTCACTTTCGGCACATAGAAGCCCACAACAAATGAGGACTCACAGAAAGGTCCATCACTGGGTAATACTTCAGAGATCACAGGTGCTGTCATCTCAATTTTCTGCTTGAGGTTGTTCTTACCCTGAATATAATCAAATAGCCTGACCAAAAACAAAAAAGCTTACTCAAATTTAATTAGCTCCTTGGATGGGACTATCCTCTGCCATAATCACTTGCTGAAAAAACCTTTTGCAGTGTAGAAAAACTTAAGCAAAATTATGTTAACAATAAATTCAGAGTAAAGGCGTTCAAAACTTTGAACTTCAATTATCAAAAAATAGAAAAAGACTCACATCTACTTCACAGAACAGTTAGAAGATACTGTTTTAATTTTACCTTCTAAATTGGGTTCTGACCTTAGAAGATAAAAACAAGTAATAACAGTTTTTGTTTTTTGAAGGAAGGCATAAGTAAATCATAAATAACAGTCAATACCACCCACACACATACAAAATAAATTCTTCAAACTTTAGTTAACAAAATGGAATGTGCTTTTCATTTTTCAACAGAGAATGAACAAATCAATACCCAGACCATCATTGTATTACTCATAAACTTGATTAGAAAATAAGTTACAATTAAATAAGGGTTATTTGTCTCCTGCAAACGTCCTTTGTCAATTTTAAGGCCTGCATAGACATGTTAGATAAACTTTGGCACAATCACTTCTCCCAGGAAAAAAAAACTCATGCAATTCTCCATAAACATAAACTAACTCTTGCATAAAAAATTAATTTGTAGAAGTTGTTTCTTATCATTTTACAAAATTCTTATTTTGTCATTTGGAGTTCAGGTTTTAGCATATGAAAAAATTCATTCAACTTTCTCAATTCTTTTTCTTAGATGAATTTATGGAGAAATCTGTTCTTATCCAAAAACATGTCATTTGGTTCAACAACCTACTTGAGTAATTACAAACATGGCAATAAGCAACCCCATTTAAACATACAACAAAAGCATCAATCAATATAACAACTTCATGTGAATTGAGTGTGTTAGAGACATTAAGCACCAAATGGGTCATGATGAAACTCAAAATACAGAACTTTCAATCTAGAACATAAACATCATAAGCCAGTTCTTGTGGCTTCAACAAGAGAAATGTCTTGAATATCCAAGAATATTGTGACATGGATGAAAATTACCTTCTGAAGCCAGTTCTTGTGGCTTCAACAAGAGAAATGTCTTGAATGGGGGTGTTGGCAATCCAAACGGATGAATTATAGCGGCGGATTTCGTAGCCATTTCCAAGTTGTATGAGGTCATAGCTGGGACATTCTATGCGCTGGCAAGTGGGGGGAAGTGAAGCAGAAGTTACACCCAGAAACCAAACTGAGAAGAGACTCAGAAGCAGTGAAAGCTTGCATGTGATGGTAGCTGCAGCCATGGCTACTGAGCAAAGGATAACGCTACTGAGCAAAGGATAAAATGTGAATGAAATTGTATGGCTAATGTCCACAAATTTTATGAACCCTCTCTGTCATGATCAGAAGCCACATGCACACACAGAGATCAATTTTCCTTTTTTTTCCCCTAAAATTATAAATTCATCCTTTTTTCTTATTTTTGCTTAGTCTTTATCATTATATAAAGATGCTTTTATTAAATATATTATATTATTTTTTCATTGGAAAATTTTATCTTTTAATAAATGAAAAATAAATTATTTATTTATTATTTAATAAAATAAATAATTAAATAACTTCTTTTC
>Ga0123341_1004267_pt1 | contig 12512 bp, 11 predicted proteins | sample Turbeapinknodule_FD_89959 | JGI IMG/M metagenome (GOLD analysis project Ga0123341, IMG submission 89959) | Root nodule microbial communities of legume samples collected from Mexico - Turtle bean Mexico pink nodule | ecosystem: Host-associated > Plants > Roots > Nodule | place: Mexico: Nepantla... | reverse complement strand
TACAGTGGTTACAATTAAGGTATGGACACTGAAATTTTCTATTATTATTTAATAGATAATATGGTCAAATATAAATTTTATTTGAGTAAATTATTTAAAAAGTATTAAAAATAATTTATTAAAATAAGTTAAAAGTTATTAAAATTATATTATTATAAACAGATGAAATAATTTTATCAAAATTTTAGGACATATAAAGATGAAAACCACCATGCTTCTGAAAGAGAATGAAATAAAAATAATTTTGACTGGGTTTTTTTCAGCCATAGAAGACCTAAGTGGTATAGTGTAGAAGTGAAGAGGTGGAGGCATGTTGAATGTTTAGGAGAGGAAGAGGAAAAGAAAGGAAGAGGAGAGATTAGCTGAATTGCGCACCTAAGCCATGAGGAAGCGGGATTTGGCCATTCTTATGCTCTCCGCTTTTGCTATTTTCTTCACTCTTCAGGTGCCCTTTTACTCTTCCCCTGTTATCCAACTTTCTCTCACTCTAAAACCCTAATTTGGTCATTCATTATGCCTCGATCCAATTTCACGTTTATGTATCTTTCATTGATCGCTGTTTAGCAAGATGGTGGTATTTCGTTCAAAGAAGCATGGATGCACCTGACCGATGAGTATCCAATCAAATACGAGGCCGATCGTCTTCCTCCGCCCCTGGTTGCTGATCTCAATGGAGACGGTAAGAAGGAAGTTCTTGTAGCTACTAACGACGCCAAAATTCAGGTAGCTTCGATTTTGGAATGTTTCCACTTCTTTATTGCTCTAATTTTCGTTCACCTGTAATCTTTCATGCTTGTTTTGGCATCTTCTCATTTCTAGTGTCAATATGTGTTTGCATAGGACAAGAAACGTCTAGTTTATACTTGATTGTTGGTTTTTCTGGGTAATAGCTTTGTTCAGATTGGTACCACTACTGTTGGTAACTGGGTTGTGTAATTATGCTGGGGCTCTCAGGTTTTGGAGCCCCATACTAGGCGTGTCGATGAAGGGTTCAGTGAGGCGCGTGTGTTGGCTGAAGTGTCTCTGTTGCCTGACAAAGTACGTGTCATGTCTGGTAGACGGCCTGTTGCTATGGCCACCGGCATTATTGACCGGTATAAAATTGGGCAGCCGCAGAAACAGGTTTTGGTTGTAGTAACATCAGGTTGGTCCGTAATGTGTTTTGATTCCAACCTCCAAAAGTTGTGGGAAAATAATCTACAGGTACAATGTTTTAGCTGTGCTGTTATATCGTTATTTATTACTCTATGTTGGGTTTTACTAATTCCTCTAGTGGTTGTTATAGGAGGATTTTCCACATAATGCTCACCATAGGGAAGTTTCTATCTCTATAAGTAATTATACTCTGAAGCATGGAGATACTGGATTGATAATTGTGGGTGGCAGGATGGAAATGCAGCCACATGTACGTGTTACTTAGCTCATTGTTTCCTGCTTCATTACTATATTTTCCTACCAGGCCCCTTTCTGTGTTCTAATAGCAAAAATTTCCATATATCCTTGATGGTGTTTATCATCCTTTTTAAGAAGTAAAAACCATGAACAGCTTATGAGTGACACAACGTTGTGGACATCTCGTATTCTTTTACATTCTGCAAGGGCAAATGTGAAAGTTCCTCTGCAATTTTGTTTGATGAAGTATGTTAGTAATATATGTTTTGCATTACTTCTTGAATTTCAGAAACTTCTATTTGTTATTTGATTCTTATAATTGTAATGTTTTTGGTTCATGCATCTCTGAGGTATGTTCAGAATTATTACTATTCAGTATTATCTTCTAATCTAAACTTGTTTCTTTGCTCAAATTGGTAACAGGGTCCTTTTGCCGTTAATTTTGTACTCAATTGTTTCAATCTAGCTATGTTGACTGTTTTATAATTTTAGATTTTTATGGATCCTTTTGAAGAAATGGGAATGGGAGCCAGATTTTCTGAGCATCAACGAAGAAGTACCACTGAAAAGGAGGTATAGTCTGTTTGCTAGTGGATGCTATATTTTGTGCCTGTTTTGTTTACCACCCTTGTAGCATACAAAAGTATACCTACAAAAACCACTGTATGTAGTTGTAGTCCTTAAAATTCGCTAAGTCGATATAATTAAGCCAATACACTCTGCATTTTGCAGCTAGTTGCATAAGAATCTAGACCTTCATAATCAGGCAGCTAAATAAATAGGAGCAGTTTTAAGTGTATGTTTATAAACTTCTTTATATGTTCTTATAGAAAAAAAAAAAAGGAAAACTGAAACAAACTTTTCCATAGGGACTTGGAGAAGGTTTTCTTTAAATTTCTCTTTTATTCTGAAAAATGTATCAGATGTTAGTTCTTTTCTTATCCTTGTGTGGTGGAAGTTTGACTTTTTATTATGATCCTTGCCTTGGGTAGGCTTCTGAAAACTCTGGAACTGTGGATTTACGCCACTTTGCATTTTATGCATTTGCTGGTCGATCTGGTGCTGAACGATGGAGCAGAAAAAATGAGGTGCCGTGCTTTATTCTTTGGTCTTCAGTATGTTCTATTGTTTGGGTGTTGTCATCATTCTAAATTTGAACTAAAATTTCATTATATAAGAATGCATTTTGTTCCTTTTGTTATTTTTGTTTGAAGGATAGACTTTTTTATCTTTAAAGTTTATTAAGTGCATCTTCTCTATTCTCTCCCCCGTTTGTTTTATCTTTTGAAGTTTATATAGGTGTAGCAAGGAAACATGAAAACTGTAGAAAACTAATGATTAAGTAAAAAAAATACAGAACATATTGAGCTGTATTCCCTTGCCAATAAACTATACCATTGAAGAAGGATGCTAAATGTATGCTGTTAGCATATGCAGTAGCATTTTAATCCACTGGTGCACATTATATATTTTTCCCAAAAGATACCCATGAAAGAAATGGAACCACCTCCCAACAAGAATCAAAGTTAGTCTTGTTGGCTTTTGACACAAGATATTAATTTTACAACCAAGTGAACTGATTTCAGGGTCAAGTCTGATTGAATTGTGTGATTGATGCTAACCTGCCATTTAACTATAACTACAACCAAACCTAGGCTACATGGATAAGGCAACTTAGTGTTCACTTACCTAACATCTATTTTGTTGAAAGCTCTTGTGTAGTGTTATCCTTTACTCTAATTGCTGGTATTTTCTGTTCATTTAGAACATTGAAGTGCATTCTTCAGACGCATCGCAATTACTTCCACAGCATAACTACAAGCTTGATGTTCATGCTCTGAATACCCGTCAACCTGGAGAGGTACTTACATTTTAGCTATTAAACTAAATCATAAGTCTATGGGTATGCTGGATTAGTGAAATGTAATAAAGGTACACAAAACTATTGTTATTTATAACCTTTCAGCAGTCCCCCAGTAAGATTTGAGGGGAAGCAATGAAATCACTGTTTTTCTTCTTCAGTTACATTTACAAAATCTAAAAAATGTAGTTGTTGATTTTACTACTATGCCCTTTTAGTTTAGTTTAAATGTTATAAGTAATCCAAAGCAATAACTTGTTCATTCCTTTCTTTTTCTCGTTAATCCCCTAAAGTCAAAGTAAGTTCCAAACAAAGGATAAGTAATACCATCCCTTCCCACTCCATTCGATTCCATTGCAATAAGCTAAGCAATTCAAACATAATTGTTTAAAAGTGTTTCCGTGCTTATTGTCAACATATTCCTAACTTCCTAAAGAACGGAAACTATGCTCCTTTCGTATATTCATGCTATCCACCTTTTCTCTTACAATGGTCAACCATTAAAACAAATATTTGCTTGCTTGTATGAGCTTTCCAGAAAAACTCCCGTCATCAATCTCTCCATTATGTGTGGAAACACTGAAACATGCATATGGTGGAGTATTTTTGTTTAAATTATGTAATTGAGAAATCTTTGTTTTTTAATTATAGATATTTCCCTAAAATTTGCTTCTTGTGACATGTGAGATTGTAGTTTGAATGCAGGGAATTCAGAGAATCAATCTTGGGAGTTATGCCTCATCGCTGGGTACCTTATATTTGACATCCTTTATTAGCCTTTTATACAAATCTTAATCTCAAATATCGTTCATACTTTACAATATATGAGTGTGTTTATCAGGCTAGGAGAGAAGATACTTTGTTGAAGCTTGCCCACTTCAGACGGCACAAGAGAAAAACATTGAAGAGAACACCTGGAAAGTCGATGAGTTACCCTTTTCACAAGCCTGAGGAAAACCATCCTCCAGGGAAGGACACAACCAAAAAAATTTCAAACATAATTGGAAAAGCAGCAAATTATGCTGGTTCAGCAAAATCTAAGAAGGTTATATATAACCATGTCATGTAATTGCTAAAAAAGCTGGTTATATTTGATTATTTGTATTGGAATTCATTCAATTGTATTGACATAATGATAGTTAGTTTTTTATATGACTATTATTTGACAACTTAAAATTCATCCAGTAATAGAAACGCCCTGTTTACTTCTGTTGCATATCCAATTTTTATTTTATGATTTAAACTTGAGTTGGTATTCATTTGCATCATCTATTGGTTCTAAGCTATTTAGGTGCAAAGGCCAGAATAGTAGTAGATCACTACTGTTGTGAAACATAGCATGTCTAAATTAGATATTCTTGATTAGGGGTTTGCTATGTTGAAGTAATTTCTTTGCGTCATATTATTTTAGTTTTATGTTATTTCCTAACATGAGATTGGTTTTCTAAGAAATAAAATTGACATGTTATGGCACTGAGAAAATTAACTTTTTGATAGAAAAGAGTAAAGAATTTGCAATCATGATGTTTCTCTCTTCGATTGCAGCACCTTCCCTATGTTCCCACCATAACCAACTACACTCAGGTTTGGTGGGTTCCTAATGTTGTTGTGGCTCATCAGAAGGAGGGCATAGAAGCTCTTCATCTGGCATCTGGTCGAACAATATGCAAGGTAAACATAAAATCCTTTAGTCAACTTGAACTTATTGCTTTACCATGCATTTCTTGATTAGCGTACAAGACAATTTTACCTAAAAAATCTATTGAGGCCATTAAAGGCTGCAAGTATTTGTAAAGCTCAATCTTCTGATACTACTTTCAGCTCTTGGAGCACATTGGTTTCTTACTCAAAAGATATACCTTGTGCTATTCGGCCAAATTTCTATTTAGCTCCGTCATATAATTCGTAAGCATTTTCATGTCTAATGTAATGCCAAATTTGTTTATTTCAGCTTCATCTTCAGGAAGGTGGTCTACATGCTGATATTAATGGTGATGGAGTTCTAGACCATGTGCAGGTTCATGTTTCTTAACCCATTTTAATTAAAAAATCGAGCTAGACCGTATTAATTTAGCATGATAGCAAACAGAGAATGTTCTTCTGTCTGACTTCTGGAATATTCATCCTATAAGGCTGTTGGAGGAAATGGTGCTGAGCAGACTGTAGCCAGTGGGTCTATGGATGTGCTACGTCCTTGTTGGGCTGTTGCAACATCTGGTGTACCAGTACGAGAACAACTCTTTAACGTATCCATTTGTCATTATACCCATTTTAACTTATTCCAACATGGAGAACTTTATAGAAGCTACAGTCAAGGTTCAGAGAGTGCCTCTTTAGAGGTAGCAACGCCTATTCTAATTCCTCGAAGTGACGGTCATAGGCATAGGAAGGGAAGCCATGGCGATGTTATCTTCTTGACAAATCGTGGAGAGGTACAGCATTTGTTCAATTTTTTGTTGAGCACCAATAGTATTTCTTTGATATTTCCAAGTTTTCCGGTCACAAATATTTTATACTGTGGTTTTTTGAGATATATCATAATTGGGAGTTATTTCTCTAAAAGAAACGTTTACTGAATCTTTTGAAATATGGAATTTTTGGATTAAATTTCATGTGACCATTTGAAATAAAGATCTTTTGAAATGCGGGAGAAGCTTTTTCTAGTGCTTGAATAGATTCTAATATAAACTTGCAATTTTATTGACACTGATATCGGTGACCTGGAAAAAATTGTTTCTTGCAGATTACATCATACTCCCCTGGCTTGCATGGTCATGATGCTGTTTGGCAGTGGCAACAATCAACTGGTGTTACATGGTCAAATCTACCATCCCCGTCAGGAATGATGGAAGGTGGTCTGGTGATTCCCACACTAAAGCCTCTTACTTTGCGGTTGCATGATAATCAGGAAGTGATCCTTGCAGCTGGGGAACAGGAAGCCGTGATAATATCACCAGGAGGAAGTGTACTAGCAACAATTGAACTACCTGGTTCACCAACACACGTTTTGATCTGTGAGGACTTCTCAAATGATGGGCTCACTGACCTTATTCTTGTCACCTCTAATGGAGTGTACGGCTTTGTTCAGACCAGGCAACCAGGTGCTCTCTTCTTCAGCATGCTTGTTGGTTGCCTCATAGTCGTGATGGGGGTTATATTTGTCACCCAGCATTTGAATTCCACAAAGGGGAAGCCTCGTCCCTCTTCCGTTCCTCGGTGAAAAGCTGGAACTGAAATTTATACTAGCCCAACTTGACGCTATTGAAGAAACAGATACAGTTTAGTGTGTGCAACCAGTCAAGAGTATTCAAAACGCATAGAGCTTGAGTAAATCTCTAGGAGGTGCTGAACGGTCCTAGAATGTTGATTGTAAAATTTGGACAGAATGTAGGAAATTTGATGTTATAATATTATAAGGAAACTTATGCTGTCTGCTTCCTGGATTTTTGACCTGTCGTTGAGGAACCTATACTGTACACAGTGGTTACTTGTTCAGAATTAGTTGATGCGCTTGAGAAACTAACCAGACGGTCTTTCTAATTCTTCCCAAGGATTTCTTGCTCAAGGGAGGTATTTAACTCACCGTACCAAAATTGCTCTTCATTTTGAACCAACTTTATAAATAAATCTGCCTGGGACTAAGATGTTACGCAATTCTTGAGAGTGAGTTAAGGATGGTTTGTTGAGAAAATTACTGGTTGATAATAATGTTACGTAATTCTTAGGAGAAGTATTTAGAATTGTACTCTACATGGTCGAGATGGCCGCTGAGATTGCACTTAGGCTAAACCCTAAACAAGATAACAACGGTTAAAAACTAATTAATAAACTTTAATTAGTTCGTTAGACTAAAATAATATTAATTTAAAAAGTTGTTATTGTTTAATACTTTCGTTTGGTGAATGTCACAACGGATGAAAATATGTTTTATTATGTCAAAATTACTTAAATTACTAACTTGAACGTTAAAGATATTTTTGTAGGTATCTTCTTTATCTAGACCAAAATCATAGAAATAACTCACAAGTTCAAACCAACTAGATAAAGATGACTAGTTCTCTATCTATACAAGAGTAATTGATGTTTGTCATGGAGTTGAGAATGAACGACATAATTTAGTCGTATTTACAAGAAACATGAGTAATGATTAAAGGATTATAGGTTCAAGAGTAGTTGGAACCAAACACATGGCTCTTCTTCTAGCTCTTCAAATGGAGATGGCCAAAATAAAATGGAGGAATACCGAATAAATTCATGCCTTTAGAAGAGAAAATAAGGAAATTAAAAGAAAAATGGAAGGAATGCACCCCTTGGAGTCTCAAGAAAATGAATATCGAAAACCGATGATTAAAAGCATAACAACATCCCCAAACACCCCTAGTTACACTAACCTATATGTTGGAAGTGAAGTCACATCTTCGCACATCGACAAATATCTCACTAACATTGGTGGGAAGGGGGTTACTTGGCGACACTCTTTTTTCGACAAAATAATAAGTATCAAACTCCCTCCCAATTGGAAGGGATTAAGCATTTGCCAATATGATGGACGAGTGACCCTCACGAGCATGTTGATGTTTGTGACCCAAATGAGCCACTATACATCGGAGGACACAATGCTCTACTGTGTGTTTACCAACATAATTGAAAGGACAAGGGTTGAGTTGGTTTACTCATCTTCCACCATGCTCTATTATTAACAACTTGAAGACCTTAGTCGGAAAATTAGGAACACGGTTTGCAACAAATCGACCGCATCACATGATATCAATCACCCCTTGTTAATATCCAACGAGAGAAGATCAAGTCGTTGAGCCTATTCATGGAAAGGTTAAAAAAAGTAACTCTGATATCAACCTCAACCTAGAGGTTGCGCTCCATGACAACATTCAAACTAAGGTCGTTCTTAGGTAGTCTATGTAAAAAGCCAACTACCGACCCATATGGGTTAAGTAGGAGAGGTGCAAAGTTCATACAGCTTCAAAAGCTCCACTAATTTTTAAATCAGGTCCAATCCGAGAGCAGACTCGAGAAGGCCAAGTAGAAAGAGAGGACAGGGAGTATATCGATTGCCCAAACCACTACACTCTGCTAAATGTAGATAGGAGTGAGATTGTGTAAGAGCCTTTAAATACCGACCTAATCCCGACTCCACAAAGGTCCCTACGCTTCTAAATGCCGACATGAGCAAGTAATGTCAATACCATTGTAACTCCGCCCACTCGCCTGAAGAATGTTTGGCATTGAAAGATAAGATAGAGGAGTTGATACAAGTAGGGCACCGTTGGAGGATTGTTAGACAAGAGTATCGCTCCACACTTCACTCCCCCAGAAAAATGGAAGAACGACCGTGCTGAGATTATGAAAGACGAGACTAGAATCCCATTGAGACAATGACGATAGGTCAAGGTGCTCACACCGACCGAGAACAACAAGCCCGTAAAACTCCACTTAGAAGAGTCATCAACACAACAGTCGGAGGATTTACTGTAGGTGGGGCATTGAACTCTACAAGAAAGTGACATCTTTGTGCAGTGCAGTCAGTGAATGTTGTCACGTCTTCCACTCAGCGAAGGATGCCCTCAATAATCTTTATCGATGTTGACTTCAAAGACATTAACCCAACTCAAAATGACCCCATGGTCATAACAACTAAAGCAAAAAATTTAGCAATAATGAAAACATTGGTTGATCAAGGAAGTTCAATAGACATACTATATTGGAAAACTTTTAAAAAGCTATAGATATCCAAAAATGAGATCCAACCCCATCATGATCAGATTGTGAGATTTTCTAGTGAATGGATTGATTCATAAGGATACATAGATCTTTACACCAAGTTTTGGAAGGGAAAGTTGCAAAGCCAAACAATGAAGATACAATACCTACTCGTCGATGCCAACATGTCGTACAACATCCTCTTGGGAAGGCAGTCCCTTAATAAGCTAGGAGCAATAGTCTTTACCTCGTATTTGATTATGAAATTCCCCTTAGTGTTGGGCGACATTATCACTATCCATGTAGATTAGAAGACTACAAGAGAATGCTATGCGACAAGCTTGAAAGTTGAACCACCAAAGTTTAGCGAAGATCATCTTCCATATCGAGATCAACCAAGTCCAAGTAGAGAATATATTGTCTCATTAACCATCCTAGATCTAAGAAGAAATGACATGGAATGGAACTAGGAGAGGACGCCATCCCGTTACGATTGCAAGATGAGAACCGTCGTATTCAAATGGGGACTTCATTAAACACATAAAACACTAAGAGAAGATATATCGAATTATGTAGTCATGGTGAAAAAGTCAAATGAAAAATAGAGAATATACACTAAAATTAATCTAAAATTTGGGATAATTTAAACTAAAAGTTGAACAATGTTCTCACTCATTTTTATAAATAGATGAATATCACAACTTAAAAAGATAATTTTTATAGCATTTATTATTCTAATTAATTACTAATTTAAAATGGAAGAACTCTTTACACTTATCTTCCTCATCCAAATGGATATCCTTTAAGTAACCAAAACCAAAAAATAACTTACACACAAATTCAAACCAACTAGGTAGAAAAGAGTACATTTTCCCCTATCCATACAATAACAAGAAGAATGTAGCATGATTTTAACTAAGGATCAATCAGCTGGTAATAATGCTTTTTGATCCAGAACCTCGAGAGAGGAAAAAAAGAATGATATTTGATCCACAGCCTCGAGAGAGAAAAAAAGAATGGTAGTGATAGCTTTTGTTTAGTTATTGTGAGTGAAGGAACATGCTTTAACCTGTAAAAAGCAAGAAAAGGGTTAAAAATAGAAATGGGTTTCTTGTATCCAACTCATTCATACTTTATTACTGTTGCTTTCGGGAAAAGGGAGGCAGTGACGTACGCAGCTATTTTCAAGGTATGTCTGTCTGGATCTGGGAATTTAATAATTTATTTCAAACAACCCTCATCCCCAACTTTCTCTCAAACAATTTTTATTCAACTCAAAATTCAATTCAGTCAGCAAATAATTGAGTTCATTTTTTGATAGAAGTTCCTTAAACATACTTATTAAGGTCTGATTTCCAACAGTCTATAAAATGCATTTTAAAACATTAAATCTACTTAAATAATCTTTATTTTTGGAACGCATCATCATATCCAACTTAAAGTTAAGAACGGATAAAATTATCTTTTTATGGGATCTAATTTGAGGATCAATTTTTTGGTTTGATTTTAAAATGATTAAGGAAACCACAAAAAAGTTAAAAATATGACAAAAGTTTAAATACAGTTAGTTAATAAACCTAAGACAGTTTTTTTCTCACAACTAATATTACCAAAATATTAATAATATTAAGATACTATAGGATTAAGTTAGCTAAAAGATATTTGAGTAATCTGCTTCTAGTCATGGGTTCAAACTTAATTATCACCTATATATTAAAAAAACTAATAATTATCATCAATTAGCTAAACTCAATGGATAGTGGCTTAATGCTAAAAAAATTAAAAAAAAATATTTCTACCTGTTCCTGTTACAAATCAACGAAATGATTAATTGGAGTAAATGTTAAAAACACTTAAATTTTAAAAATATTTAGTATATTTGATTTAGATTTAATACCCTTTGAATTAAAATGCAGAAAAAATTGTAGAAAAGTGTAACATTGAACTTAAAAGAAATGTGATGTAGACTATAACTAATTATATTCCAACTGTTTCTTACAGGAATCTTTATGAAGTCTCTGTAGGTGTTGTTGATGCATACTGGAAAAAAAGTGTTATAGTTATTTGTCTTTTTTCACTTTATGTTTATTTATGATTCTGATTTTACTTATGCCATTATTTACTGTCAGTTTTGTTGAGAGAAGGCTGACTACTGAGCCAAACTTCAGTTGATCAGCAAAAAAGCAACAGCCAAAAGTAGGCACCTTCGTGCTTCCATTATTCATGGCTTTGTGTCTTATTCGCATTTTAGCCACAACATTTTCTATTTTTATCTTTTCAATGAAAAAAAAATACTTTATTTTGTACACATTTTGAGGGTTAATTATACTTTTTTTCACTACATATCTAGAAAATGTAGATATACTTAAGGACATATCATAACTTAGTTTTCTTAGTTACATATTTAAAAGACACACATTTATCTTTATTCAAAATAATGTACTTCAAATCAAATAAAGTTATTGAGGATGGTAAAACTCTTTTTATGAGTGTACAAAGTTGATAAAAAAAATAGATAAACAGGAAAAGATGATAAAAAGATAGTATAGAGTAACATATTGAACTTAAACCCTTTGAGATTAAGGAATTTTTTTGAGAGATTAGTCAACAAGTGCTAATTCCTTTCATTAAAAATGACTTTTGTGCAGTACTTATCCTGTTTTAAAATAAATATATTGAAATTTATTGTATTTTAATTTATTTAAAAATTCTATTTTTTTATAAATAGTTTTAAACAAGTTAAGTTGATCATACTAAAGTATTTTTCCTGACACAGGTTAATGTTTCGTCTTGGATCATTTTTAAGATACCGTCAATGAATTTGTCGTTGTCTTGAACCATTAGTATGCATGTATTAGATCTAATGTTAATTTTTTGTTTTCTTCTTTAGTTGTTAGTGTTGGGGAGGACAATAGGAGATTTCTTTATGAGTTTTAGATGTGAATGTGAAAAAGTTTTTTTTTTTTTTTATCAGTTATAAATATATAATAACATTACAAATTTAAAAAAGAGGTAAAATAAAACTAATAAGTTTGATAATAAGTGTTTTAGTTTGAACTTATTTATGATTAGTGTAGGAAATTTATTTAAAAGAAATAAAACTAATACATGATTAACTTGATTAATTACTGCTTGATTTTGTTATATGTGCTATTATATCTAGATAAATTTAATTATATATTCATTAGAAAGTTGGTAAAAAGAATTCATATCATTGATATCTATGTGAACTACTAGATTAGCACAATAATACAGTGACTACTGAAACTATTTTAATTCAGTATGTGTTAGTGAGATAATTTTAAAGATGTGTTGACTATTTTAATTTTTACATAGAATAAATTATATAAACAATAAACCCACTAGTTTAAAAGTTAAAACCATAAACTACATCATAAAGCCATTTGAACAAATTTTTCAATTTTATTAAAAACAAATAAATAAAATATTTTTTTAATAAAATAAAATAAACTTATAAACAAGTTAAGATAAGAATTATATAGAAGAATTTGTACAAATTAGTTCATATATAAACTAATTT
>Ga0123341_1004264_pt1 | contig 12518 bp, 6 predicted proteins | sample Turbeapinknodule_FD_89959 | JGI IMG/M metagenome (GOLD analysis project Ga0123341, IMG submission 89959) | Root nodule microbial communities of legume samples collected from Mexico - Turtle bean Mexico pink nodule | ecosystem: Host-associated > Plants > Roots > Nodule | place: Mexico: Nepantla... | reverse complement strand
TATATATATATATATATATATATATATATATATATATATATATATATATATATATATATATATATATGTATGTATGGGTGAGAAATGGTGCATATGAAGGTGGTAAAGTGATGAACATAATTGTCTAAAAAAAAGGTTTTGGTTCTATGGTTAAGAAAAATTATTAAGAGAAATAACAACTCCCCAACTATTCATCAAGTTTTCACCTACTAACCTACCCAACTTTAAAACTCTCTCTTACTCTTCCTATAAGTCTATCAAATATTCAATTTTTTGTCTTCTCTATATATCTAAAAGAATTTCCTTACATCTATTTATTTACTTCATACATACTAATATATAAGGAGTTTATATAACTAGACATCACTAACTTTTTCCTCATGCATTATCAAACTACTTTATATATGTACCAAACCACTTTAAGTATTTCAATTGATTTTTTCCCTTATAGTAATTACATCACCAATCAACTTGTTAACATATACTTCCTAAAGCATAACAATAAATCTTCAAAATGGCTATCAATATTCTAACAACCAATAAAACATTGCATTTCACAACCAATTGATGTGAATAAAGTCACATATTCATTCTATATACGCCTTTCAAAACCACCTTTTTAAAGATCATATTAGTGGTGGATTTTGTTTGAGAGAATATTGTGACAATAAATTATTAGTGAGAAATAGTGTCACTAAGTTGTGGATGCAATAGACAAAGAGAAATATGACAAAAAAATAAAAAGAAGAAAGAAGATGAAGAAATGATGTTGGCATGATGACTTAATTACAAATTTCTGCATATGTAAAAATAGACCAATTTTGGAAAGTGAATGAATAAATTTTAATAAAAAATCTCTCTCTCTCTCTCTCTAAATATATATTTAACTTATTTTTGGTTGAAAAATACTACAATTTGAACTCAATCACATGCTATATGATGAACTTAGAAGAAAAAAAAACATGCAAATCTTACTCAATAAGATCTTATTTTATTTTACAACAATTTTAATGGGTTTTACATTGTAAATAAACGTATTTGAAATTAGAATGCTATGTCATTTTCATTTTCAGGAAATGAATAAAAATCATAAAAGAAATCCTAAATTATATCATAAAATCTATACTTTTAACATTTATAAAAATATAGCATATAAATGTATTTAAAGTTATACTTTTATGTAGTTTATGGATGATTTTCTCATTGATAATATATTATTAGCTTATACTGTAATGTTCTAAAGAGGTATAATTAAGGTCCTACCATATAACATCATTAATTACCTTCTCAAAATAGAATAAAGAAGAAGCCAAAATAAACTATGTTAAAATACATAACACGTTGCATATATAAAATCAATCGATCAATCATCTAAAATAAAAGTATAAAGTGGTTTAACTAAGAGTAAACTTCCATTAAAAGCTATTGCTAATGCACTTTAGGGTGAGGTTTTTTTTCTTGTTTTTTCAAAAAAAAGTATATATATATATATATGACTTCATAATTTTTTTTCTTTGGAAAAATTAAAAAAAAAGTCTAATTTGGTAAGCATCTTCACCGTCACTTCCTCAAATGTATTAATTTCTTAGCAGAGTTGTCTCTGTCATTTCCCTTATTACTCCATTGACTTTCTTTGATTCCTGAGGTCAGCATATCTCTTCAAACTTCAAACCTTTTCAGTTTTACTCAATCCATCAATTTCTGTACCCTTCTTTCCGCGTTTCATAAACAAAAATTATACTTTCACAATTTCCCATTTTTAAGTTAAACTTCACCACAATATATATTATGAGCTATGTATATCCATGTCATAGCAAAATATGGATTAACTATGCACTCCTGAAGCCAAAGTCATGTGTTATGAACAAAACTTGCAGATGCTTTAAGATCTCATCAACTGAATAATTTATATGAATTTTAATGGAAACTTTTTCTATATATATAACTAGGGTACAAGTTCATTTCTGATTAAATATGGTACTAGAAAAACCTTTGTTATTTCATTATAATATAGAGATTCAACTCTGAGTAACTCGTGTGATTGCTCATAGAGTGGAGTTTGAGACTAATTCTGCAGTTAGTACTCAGCACACATTTTGCAGTCGATTCTACCATTTTTCATTATTCTAAAGTTTATATGCTCGGATTAAGACAAGATATAATAATTGATCTGACAGATACAATCAATAATGTTAATATTTTGCATGCTCCAATAAGATTTCTCAAATTAACAACAATAAATGGTAATAATAGTGGTAAACAAACTTTGCTTACAAATCTTATACTCTATAGATTATAGTACTAGATCATGTAGAATCTAAAGTTGGGCTACCCTTGTTTTCTTTCTGGTGCTCTCACGTTTGTGAAGGAGTGTGAGTATGATCCATTTCTGAGTGTGGAGATAAAGCAAAAGAAAAAACCAGTGCACAGTGAAGAAGACGTTGGAGCTCTCAACTGAAGCGGTTTTGTGTTATTCAATATTCTGCCAAGGTAGAGTTTGACTTTTATTTCAAAGAAGCTCAGTCATGTGCATAATAATAATTATTATTGTTCAAATTCGACCATAAATGAGGAGGTAGGTCAACTCTGCTGCTGTGATGAATCCTAGAATTGTCCAAGATGTTGTTATTGTTGTTTTGCATGCATTGTTAGCTTTCATTCATATAGTATTTTTTTTACTGAATTGTTTTGCAGGGAATTGGATGATCAGGGATAAGAAGACAGTTCACCCAACATAAATGTTATAATTTGTTGGTAGGTTGTTCACCAAAACCATAACCAAACCCCACTTGGCAACACTCGTTTTCCCCTTACAACAAGTAGTGCATAATTCTGATGCTAGTATATAGTTGATGAGCTAGCTAGCCCTTGGTTTGTAGAAAACAGCATCATTTACTGAAAAAGGTGAGTGAGTTGTGAACCAAAAACACTTTTCCTTCTGTGTTTGATGATTTTCCCTGGCTCCCCCTTCTTCTATCCATGTTCCTCAACCACCCTCATTTATTTCTCTTCCTTTATTGCCTGCCTGACTTGAACAACCTGTTGTAAGAGAGAGATAGAGAGAGCATGGAGAGAAGAAGCTCTAGTGTGTGTGGTTTCTTGTTCTAGAGTGAGAGAGGGACAGGTGGGTGTCTCCACCTTTAAAAGTTTCAACAACCCCTGAGAGAGCATTTATAATGGTGCATCTCATTTGTTTAGTAAGAGAGAGAAGAGGGTGGTGCAATGTCAAAAAACCAGTCTGGCCATAATAACTCTTCACTAAACTACTTCACCTATAAATCTCTCTCCTCCATTACATACTCTACCCTCATTCTACTACACTCATTCTCTTCCCCTTACATAAACACAACTACTTTCACTTTCTTTCTAAAGCTAACATCCATTTTCCTCCATTTTCCTCTCCCACCCACTCTCTTGCAGCGACCTCATACTCAAGTCTGTGCATCAAAATGCTCATAATTCTTCATACCCTCTTCTGAAAGGTACTTTTTTTACTCATTTTTCCCCACCCCATCCTCTAGAAAACGCCAAGATTCTTCTTTTTTCACTGTAGCTTTTGAGCATTTTGATTACTCTAGCTTGGGTTGTCTGGTTTCTGCAATATGGAAACTTCCACGGCTCTATTGTTTTTAACGGCGATCACAGCTTACTTGATATGGTTCACGTTCATCTCACGGTCGCTGAAGGGTCCACGTGTCTGGGCCTTGTTGGGCAGTCTCCCGGGCCTCATAGACAACTGTGACCGCATGCATGACTGGATCTGCGACAACCTACGCGCGTGTGGCGGCACGTACCAGACTTGCATCTGTGCAATCCCCTTCCTCGCCAAAAAGCAAGGTCTGGTGACTGTGACCTGCGACCCGAGGAACTTGGAGCACATACTGAAGACCCGCTTCGACAACTACCCCAAAGGCCCCACGTGGCATGCTGTCTTTCATGATCTTCTGGGTGATGGGATCTTCAATTCTGACGGTGACACATGGCTTTTCCAGCGCAAGACAGCAGCCCTGGAATTCACCACTAGGACATTGCGTCAAGCCATGGCTCGATGGGTGAGCCGAGCTATCAGCCGCCTCTGCTTGATCCTAAAGAAAGCTGAAGAAGAAGCTCAGCCCATTGATCTGCAAGACCTAATGCTTCGCCTCACTTTTGACAATATTTGTGGGTTAGCTTTTGGAAGAGACCCACAAACCTGTGTGTCAGGCTTGCCGGATAACCGTTTTGCAATGGCTTTTGACAGAGCCACCGAAGCCTCACTTCAAAGGTTCATTTTGCCTGAGGTGTTGTGGAAGGTGAAGAAATGGCTGAGGCTTGGAATGGAAGTGAGCTTGAGCAGAAGCCTTGTCCATGTGGACGACCATTTGTCAAATGTAATTGAGAAACGCAAGGTGGAGTTGCTGAATCTGCAGAAAGATGGGACTCTTCACGATGACTTGTTGACTAGGTTTATGAAGAAGAAAGAATCATACACAGACAAGTTTCTACAGCAGGTGGCTCTGAACTTTATCCTAGCTGGGCGTGACACGTCATCGGTGGCTCTGTGCTGGTTTTTCTGGTTGGTGATGCAGAATCCCAAAGTGGAGGAGAAAATTCTACGTGAAATTTGTACAGTCTTGATGGAGACGCGTGGCGATGACATTGCAAAGTGGTTGGATGAGCCATTGGCCTTTGAGGAGGTTGACCGTTTGGTTTATCTAAAGGCTGCATTGTCTGAGACACTGAGGTTGTACCCTTCTGTGCCGGAGGACTCAAAGCATGTGGTGGCCGATGACCTGCTGCCGGACGGCACGTTTGTGCCGGCGGGGTCGTCCGTGACGTATTCCATTTATTCAGCGGGGAGGATGAAGTCCACGTGGGGTGAGGATTGCATGGAGTTTAGACCTGAGAGGTGGTTGTCATTGGATGGGACGAAGTTCGTTATGCATGATTCTTTCAAGTTTGTGGCATTCAATGCTGGTCCAAGGATATGTTTGGGGAAGGATTTGGCTTACCTTCAGATGAAGTCGATTGCTGCCGCGGTGCTGCTCCGGCACCGCCTTGTGCTGGTGCCTGGCCACCAGGTGGAGCAAAAGATGTCACTCACTTTGTTCATGAAAAATGGACTCAAGGTCAATGTGCATGAGAGGGACTTGAGAGGGGTCGTTATAAGTATACAAAAAGAAAAAGAGGGAGATGCTGGTTTTAGAAGTAATGAAAGTTAGTCCTGTAACAGTTTCACTTGGTGGAGCAGAGTATGTTGGAAGCTTTGGCATGTGGAGTCAAGTTCAGAGGAGGAAAATTCAGACACTGGGGCTTTAGCTTATAGAGGAAGAGAACAGAATCTCCTTTTGAAAAAAGGGTATATTCAGGGTATTTATCATTCATATGGTAATTGTGAATGGATTCTTTTTCTAGGGTTGTGGGATGGATGATTGCTTTCTCAGCCCATCTTCCTTGTAGAATCCTTGCAAATATTCATCGTATTCTTTATTTCTTGCTGGTTTTGATGTTTCTATTTGATTTTACTGGTAGTGAGATCTAAACTCACATTTTACAATGTTCAATGTTGATGTTCATAAAAGAATGCCTTAAGTTTTATGAAAGTATAAATGATTGGGGTTTTTCTGCCCTGCCTGTTATGTTGCTCTTGGTTGTATGCCTATAATGTATTCTGGGTGATGCTTGAGTGACAAGCTTAAAACTGTTAAAAATTCAACTCTATAATCCATCTGTATTTTTTGTGTATGAGTATTTTCATCTGTAATTTTAGATTCTGTTTCTAAGATTCTTGCTTGACAATGATAGAAGTTGAAATGTATAAATTGAATCGACAATAAAAGGAGATTCTTGATAATTTTGTTAAGGACATTGAATCAGAAAGAATATTATGACCAATCTTCTCAGTCTAGTATGATGAAGCAGAGTTGATCATATTTTTAAATATAAGTATGTTTAAATTATAGAAGTTGAAATTATCCACTATCTTCTATACAGAAAACATTTAGATCGGTACATGGAATTTGCAAAAGGTGCCAAGGTAATCCAAGATTTGGGAAGAGAAAATATAGAAGTCCCTCTATTTGATCGAAAATTGTGATTGTGGCTCTCTTTCATTTCTGCAGGCTTCTTTTACGCTTCCAAGTGCTTGACAAATTTAGTCTTTAATTTTGCTCCATGTTTTCTTTTTCTTTTAAACTCGATGGCTTATATAGCCTACTCCTTCATTGACATCATTACATCCTTCAGTCAAGAATTTTCTCTCCAGTTGAAAAGATATTCCAGACCAATGTACCAATTATGTACAATACAACAGCAACCTTAAACACATCATCCCAAGAACCTGCACAACAGTCAACAGTCGCATATAAGTGAATAATCATAAAAAAATATGGCTTAGACTTCAGAATGCAAGTGTAATATTCTTACCTCTTTGGAGTATGTAGCCAGTTGCAGCTGTACCAAAGACACCAGCTAGCACTCCTGCAGTATTTGACAGTCCCAGTAATACTCCCTGAAATTTAAAATAGTTAGCATTCTTATGGAAGCATATTATATGAAACATCTAGACGAGTAGACACCAGTATAACAGAAAGCATATCAAATGAATATAAATATATTGACAAGGTACTTGTATAGGGTACTGACTATCAGTAACTTAACAGTATTCATGAATGACTTCTTAGTGGTGAAAACAAAATTTAGAGCTGTCACAGATTGTTGAAGTGATTTGAACTTTTTTCCTGGTACTTAAAGTAGAACAGTTTTAGCATCAGTTCTGTTAATTAGAATCCAAAAATTTCTGAGCTTCAGCTCACAACATGTATCACCAAATACAACTCAAGCAACGAAGACAGTTATCAGCCTTTGGTCTGTAATGATGATCAACCAGTTTTTTGCTGGCTTGCTGATCTCTTTTATTATATAAAAAAAGTATGAAAAGTCCAAACACTATTAAGCCATATTTAACAGTTTGTTGATCTTGGTACATAAAAACTAAAATAGTGGTAACTCACAGCATAGCGTGGTCCAATGTCTTGATGATTGGAATATAGGCCAGACTGTGAGAATGCATCAGAGCCCTGTAAAAGAAATAGCAAATTATTTTTATATTAGGCAACTTTGCATACATTCAAAACTGAAAGAGACATGTTGTATAGGCACATATGGTTTATAATCAGAAATGAAACTTAATCAGAGCATAAACATTAATTGAAAAATAGAAGGATCTAAAATTCGGGAAGATATATATCAATCTAGCTCAAACCTGACTGCAAGCCATGCAAAGTACCGCCATGGCGGGTGTTCTCACATGGCTTAGCTGTGTAAGAAAAAATGCAGGACCTAGAAACCCGATTGATTGCATAATCTGTCAAAAGAGGAAATTTTTAAAAGGCGAAATCATTTTAAAGGTTAAAAAAGGAAAATGAAACAGTCCAAGTCTAAATTTCTTTACTTAATGTTTTAATCAGAGTATTATTTATTATCCTGGACAAGTACTTGAAAATTTTCACAATAAAATTTTGTTTATACTGGGGACTGTAGTGAATGCTCCTGTACTGTTATTTGATTTAAAAATTTCATCAAGAGCAATTTATTTAATTAATCAAGATTAGCTTTATTAAGGGCCCCTGACTTGTTTACCTTTCGAACGGATGTTATGGAAAAGCCTTTGCTCACAAGTGTATCAGCAATCCAGCCTCCTATATTCGCAAAAATAGCCATGGTTAACCATGGCAGGACACAAAATAGCCCAGATTCAGTGAGGTTGAACTTCAGAACCTGAGAAAATGAACTGTTAGTAAATTCAGTCAATGGATCAAATATTGCATGCAATGTTTTCATTATATCACCTAACATTCAAGCTATAGATCAGGACGACAATCACATTTTAGATGTAATCTGATAATATCAGCAGTAAGAGTGAAACAAAATTTAAAAATTTGTCTTTATAGTAATTACCAAGAAATAAAATTAGTTGTCTGCACAGGACTTGAGTTTAACTTGATTGCGTGTAAATATTAAAACGTACTTTAACATCAAGAAGTTCCAAATTACAAACATTTTTTATCTTTAAACACAATCAAGAAGCCAGTTATTAAAGAACAACTTGATAACACTATGGGACAATGTGACGTACAAATCCTAAAAGTTTCATGCAAACAAGACCAGCATTATGTGGACAGTTTTGATGGCTATCCCCCACATCCATTTGTGAAAAAATTATATGATGTAATAGATCTACAAATTAAAAAACTCCAATTTGTAAATATGGGTATAAGCACTGTGATCCCACTCTTGCTCACAAAGATTTGGAATATTATACAGTATTTATCAAGGACATGTGAATTCTAAAATGCCGGAAGGCAATTATGAATTCTGAAAAAGAAAAACTTATAATAGCAGTAAGCACCTGATTGTAGTACGTAGGCATCCAGGTTAATAGAATAAATGTCCCCCAATTGTGGCAGAAGTGAGAGATTATTAAAGCCCATACAGGTGCCTTTGATAAAATTAATTTCCAGGGAATAACTGATACAGGTTCTTTTGATACGTTGCCTCCAAATATGAGCTTCTTCTCTTCTGCCCCAAGATCTGGGTCATCGTTTGGTGAGCTGTATGCCTGGAAAGGAGTCCAACAGAAGAAGGGAAAATATATGAGAATCTAGTTTCTATGAGGAATTACAAAGTTCCCTTTCACATTTATAATTTATAATTGTGATGGTCAAAGCTAAGGTGTTGCTACAAGATAAAATCTCAAGATATTGTGCAAGGAAACTAAATTATTCATATATCAAGTCAATGCAACATTAATTGATTATTTCTTGCAGAATCATAACAATGAAATCAAGTTATGCAACACTTCATGAGACAACAGTCCGTTAAAAAATGAGCCCAAAACAGGAAAACATCCTCACCTAGTTGGAAAAGTAGAAAGGCCTCCTCTCAATATTTTTACAATCAGGAACAGATATATAAAAAGGATTTAACTGAATTTATGCAAAAGATGGCTTACTTTACTCAACCATAAAACAAACCAGATACTCCCAAGGGATCCAAATGAGTAAAACACTGATGGCCACCCAAATTTCTGGATTAGCACAGGTGAAAATGCCAAGCCTGTGACAGAACCAAGGTACATTCCACTATATACTAGCGCAAGTGATCTGCTTCTCTCTGATACTGGAATCCATTTCGAAAGTATATTATTCATTGCGGGCATCGCAACACCCTGAAAATAAAAATCAACACAATTTGTTGGAATTGGAGAAGGTAAAATCATCTCTATTCTAGGCAAGGACTTGACCGCTCCAACGAGAAAATATATTTCATTTGATTGTATCATTGATCAAAGCAAATATAATGAAGGGGAAATATCTTAATCTCAAATATGCATCTTTCTACATCACTTTTGGAGTCTGGTTGGGGTGACACGTGGGAGGGGAGAGGTATGGAACTAACTATGATGTCAGATTATTTTTCAGGCTTTTCTTCTTGCTTACTGGATAGGATAATAGAAGCATTTTTAATACTTGATTACTAGAAATTCCTGGTAAAAACTGGCAGTTTATTTTGTGTTACAATTGACCATATGATAAAGACACCAAATAGATGATGAAATAATAGTATGACTATAGAATAGACCAACCTCGCCAATTCCCATAAACGCACGCATAATAAGAAGAAATGGCAACCCAAGTTTTGCAGCAATAGGTGTTAAAACTGTTGCAATTGACCACCAGATAACTCCAAAACCTAGTACTAGCTTCCCACCAATTTTGTCTGCCCATATTCCACCAACAATCTAAAACAAAAAAAGAATTCAGTCAATATGAAAGGAATGTAACTGGAATCTTTTATGCACACTGGATGTAATGAAGAGACAGTTTGGAGAGCAGAACGTCTTAGATTGCTAACATACACTATTTAGAACAGTATATGTTATGGCATGTTCAACCAGAAGTGGTGTTTAAATGCGTACTTGAAGATTAATATGAAGCAATTTCTTGTTATGCTAACATGTTTTGCATATATCAGTCACACCTGAGTAAGCAGATAACCCCAGAAAAAAGATGACTGAATTAGGCCAACTGTTGCACTGTTCCAGTTGAATTCTTGAGACATCGGTAGTATTGCTATGCTCATATTTACCTATAAAATATAATGAAAACGTAATGTATATAATAATTAAGGAACATCAGTATCATTTTGTTAGAAAGAATATGGAAATCAAATTTAAGGTAAATAATTGACATCATTGGAGGAAAAGGCTTAATAGTAATTTCCAGAAAGCAGTTTATCAAATTAAATAAATAAATCCTGCAAAACAACGATGGAGTTTTGAAAACAGCAACTCAAATTCTACGAACAATTTTTTAAAGCTGACAACATCTGCGGCTACAAAATATCATATGATATTTTCTATTTTTCGTTTATTGAAAGTAAAAAGAAACAAACTAAGGTACTACTACTAGGATTAGTAATGAGCTAAGTGTTAGACACTGCTGAATTGTCTGACATGTTCATAAAACCTAGAGCACTAGCCCTTATTTATACTAGTCACAATCTTAACTTATAGTGGAATCCAATCATGATGACGTATGGAAATATGGTAACCAATCTTAAGAGATCAAGAGAAAATAGGAAAACTAATCCTAGAGGATAAATTAAGATATTTTTATTTATTCTAGCAAAACCCTTCATCGAAAATCAATTGAATATGGCAGAACGAATATACAAATTGGAATGAGACATGGAAAACATGAATATATAAACTAGATCATAATTTATAGTATAAATACCACGAAAAGTTACTCACACGATCCATGTTACACAGCAAAAAAGCTGAAAAACACAGCAATACAATAACCCAGCGCTTGGGAAACTGCTGCCACCAAGGTGATGCTTGCTGAAGATTTCCTTCCAGAAGAATGGCTTCCCCGGTCCCTTCAGTTGATTGCAGTGGATCGATCTTCGTTTCTGAAATGTTATATCCCTCAGACTTGTAACTAACACGGAATTTATTTGCTTTGGCAACCTCCGGTTGTGCATGCTTTCTTCTGTTCAAACCAAGACCATACACCTCCCTTTGTTCAACATTGTTACTGCTACAAGGAGCAGACGAAACGAAGGAACAACCATTTCTTCCGCTAGCCTGTAGTTTAAAGTTTAAGCACAGACTGGACTGCCTTGATACAAGAGAACAATGCTCCCCTTTGTTATGAGACTTTCGCATTGGCTTCCAAATTCTATCTTCCACCGGCAAATACATCTTATGCTGCCATCTTGAAAAGGGATCCTGTGCAACAGATCCACCCCCTGTTTGAACGGATATATCCTTCCCCGATCTATATACATTTCCTGCAAATATCAGACAATAGCTAAAACTTTCTCAACATAATCCAAGCTTAGAGGCTCCAAGAAAACCAAACATACATCGAAATAAACTAAAAATACACCAGTTTGATTTTCATGCGTAAAATATCTCCAGTATCATTAAAATTACTTTCAAGATGATTATTACAAAATCAACAGAATTATCATGGTTATCATCTGTGATTACATATAGTATTAAAACCGTTGCCAATATCACTGCATTTCAAATTAAATTCATTACATACAACACATGTATATTATCAAAAACAAGATTTATCAGTGTGCACAAGCTAAAAATAATACAAAAAAAGGAATAAATAGCGAAAACAAGAATATTAGTCCATGGAAAATGATAATTATTACCAAATGTATGAGCTAAACCTCTTTTTATTTAATGCATGAAACTCCAGTTTCCACTAAAATGCGCTCATTCAGACAGTGAACCGTACTACGAATCCAGAATTAGCAAGAAATCGAAGGAAATGGTAAGCAATTGAGAAAATGCGGCGAAAAACTGAAAAACGAAAAATGAAGGGAGCGCGAACCTGATGGCACAAAGGAACCGAAATTGCGACTTGAAATTAGGCCACTCATAGACATTTTCGTAGAGAGATAAGGTTGGTGTTACTGTGAAAGCATGAGAGATAGGAGAGATGAAAGTTCGAAGCGAAGCAGAACGACGTCGTATTAAGTAGAGAGGAATAAACTCTGTTGTGTTGTTCTGTACTGCTTCCTCGGAGAGGATAAGCAAAGGCAAAGGCAACGGCGCAGAACTTGCCTCTCCTCCTCTTTGCAACTGTCAACTATCTTCACGTTTATTTTATTTTATTTTATTAAATTATACATTTTATCGCTACATTTATAATAATAATTTATTATTTTTAAATACTAGGACCTCTTTGTTCCAGACGAGAGAAAGACAAGTAATTACTTTGTCCGGGTAAAACACAACAAATTTAAAAATATAATAAAAATAACACGTAAATAAAAAACAGTTTTTTCTTTTGAAACTTTCTTCTCATGAGAAAAAGTTATATATATGTAATTAATTAATTGTTTATAATTTATTTTATTATTTTTATTTTAAACTTAAATTTTTATTTATTTTAATTTAAAAATAAAATTACGCAATTAAATATAATACAATAATATTTAAAAAATAAAAT
>Ga0123341_1004262_pt1 | contig 12521 bp, 6 predicted proteins | sample Turbeapinknodule_FD_89959 | JGI IMG/M metagenome (GOLD analysis project Ga0123341, IMG submission 89959) | Root nodule microbial communities of legume samples collected from Mexico - Turtle bean Mexico pink nodule | ecosystem: Host-associated > Plants > Roots > Nodule | place: Mexico: Nepantla... | reverse complement strand
ATTTAAATTCGTGTGTCGAAATTATATCAATGTCCTGTTATATGAAAACTTGATTTTATGTGATAATACAATTGAAATAATTTAAAAAATAATAATTAAATTTAAAGTCTCTTACCGGAATAATCACAGTTGTTAATCCCACAAATAGATAGATGTTCCAGTCACACATACCAGTTTTACAAGAATTATTCATATAGAAGATTTTTTATAAATTAAAACCATTAGATCGATGATTATAAAACTTAGTTATAAATTTAAAATCAATATATTACATTATTTTAAAATATGAAACGTTAAATAAATTAAATTGATTTTTAAATTAAAATATTAGGACAAAGTTCTAAAAACAAAAAAAAAAAGAATCAAAACAAAAGTTTCTAAGAGAAAAAAAAAAGAATGAAAAGGGTACTTTAGACTTTGTATATCCAGCTACGTGTTTCTTACCGCTGTCAAATCTGGGACCATAGCACAGAGGAGATTACAGGTAATAAAAGCAGTGATGATCGTGAATGCTGACAATCGATATTCGAGATATCTGATAGGGAAAGAAGGCAAATCAGAGCAAAGATAAATAGAGACAAAGATAAAGCTAGCAATAATTTCCGGCACAAGAAGGGTTTCGTCCGATACACACTCTCTTCCCTTAGAAATGGCCGCTTCTTCCTCTCCCGACGAACCTTCTCGTTCGGTATTCCTCGGCGTCGACGTTGGGACCGGAAGCGCTCGTGCAGGTTCGCTTCCACCAAACACATCGCGAATTTTATCTTGGAATTTTCTGTTGAAATGAATTGTGAATTATAATGTTTTGACGCATTGGATGTTTGACGATGTTCATTTTTCAACGTCAAGTTTTTATGTGTTCAGTTGCTAAACAGTGGCCGGTAGCAACTGAGATGAAATTAGCATTGGGAGCAATGAACACTTAAACCCTGTACTTTTATTGTCCTTTTCTTTAACACGTTCACTTTGTTGAAATTTGTCCAAGTTGTTATAATTAACTTTTAGGAGAAAAGTAAGAACATGACCGCAAAAAAAAAAAGTAGAAAAATTGAAATTAGCTTCTTCATTACTTTAAACTTAGTTTGTATGTATAAACTCTTTTATAACTAATATAAATTTTAATTTTTAGTTAGTACATAATTTAATTTTAGGTTATAGAGAAACTCATAATTTTTTCTTTCTATTTTTCTCTCTTAAAAGTGTTATGAGAGAGTTTGTAGAGATCTCTAGAAGTAGACTAGTTCTATCACTTCAAATGGTCATTCAGAACTTTTGATATTAAATAACTTAATCCTCATTTTATTGGTGTACAACAGCTCTAACGAGGTTGAAACCCAGGATTTCATGCAAATTAAAAATCTTTAATTATTTATTTTTGGAGGTTATATTCATGTGGATGACCTCACCCTTTAGGTAAGGCTTTAGCTGTTGTTGTATTTTTTGAAAGTTATATCACTTCTACCTTTTTATTTTCCCGTTGTTTTCAACTTTTCATACAATTAGTGACCATTTTTACATGTTGACCTTCCTCATTTTGAATAAAAGTGGTAGTTTTTGTTAAATCAGCCATGCTTAGGTAGTTTTGTGCTGCAAGCAGTATACGTGTATGCTAATAAGCTATTTAGTCATTAGATATGGCAAGATAGTATAAATGATCGGTCCTTTTACTGATGATGCTATGCTGCTAATACAGGTCTGTTTGACGAGAAAGGAAAGCTTCTTGGTTTGTCAAGCAGCCCAATTCAGATATGGAAAGATGGTGCCTGTGTTGAGGTAGTTTTGTTTGGGAAAATGACTTTCAGTTTATCCAAATGATTACCTGGAGGGTTAAGCTGGTGTAATAGTAATTGTTAAAAGGACTAGTGACAAAACAAGTCACAGAAGATAGTACCACTATGTTACCATGTCGAGAAGAGAGAAACCAAAAAAGAATATAATGAATTCCATGTGTTGGGCACACCCATGAGTATTCTTATTTATAATGAAAAAGATATACAATAGTAAGGAACAAAATCAATATCTAATAATGAGAAATATTTGGTAAGATATTTCCCTATTAAATCATATCATATGTCCCTATTTAATGTAATGAAATCATATCTCTAACACTCCCCTCAAGTTGGAGTATATGTATCATATGAGACAAACTTGTTACAGATGTCATCAACACAAGATCCCTTGAGAGACTTAGTAAATGTATTAGCTAGTTAGTTGTTGAAGCTGACAGTGAATAATGATAAACCTAGTAGATATTTTCCAGAGATGACCTTCAATCTGTCAAAGTGACAATCAGTCTTGAATAAATTTTGTTCTTTCAAATCACATATTTAACAGTAATCAATTACAGCCTTTGAAAGAAATAACATTACATATTCGCTTCATAAATATAGGACAGGAATTCTCTTCCCTACCTCGTTTAGTTGGTTCTGAAAATCTAAGGGAAAGTGCTCAGGATTTGTTTACTGTTACTTATTGGTCATTTGCAAGGAAGTGTATTAACAGTCCCAAATTTGTGTGTCTGGTGTTCAGTACTCTAGAGGCCATATATTATACTAAAGTTTCTGGATCACTAGAGTTTCACGTTCGAACCTTGTCTCTCTAAGTTGAAATCAATCGTATTCATCTTTCATTTCATTTCTATTGGTATATATTTTATGTTGAGTTTGAAAATGGGGAAGGAATGATTCATAAGTTTACATTTAGTTCTTGTTGAGTTGGATATGTATTGGCGGTTTCTACTTTCAATGATTTAATATACATACACACACATGTATATATATTTTATAATGTAGATTCATCTTTTTGTTCTAAACAGCAATCCTCTACAGATATATGGCTTGCAGTTTGTGCAGCTGTAAAAGCAGCTTGCTCTAAAGCTAAAGTTGCACCAACAGAAGTACAGGGTCTGGGATTTGCAGCTACTTGTTCTCTTGGTATGATATAGTTTTGAAATTGTTGCTCCCTCTCCCTTTTACAGCATGGACTATTTAGTTTTATTTGAATGTAACATTGTTCATGTATTACAACAGTTGCAGTGGATTCTGACAGCTCACCCGTTTCGGTTTCTTTGAGTGGTGATTCAAGAAGAAATGTTATTGTATGGATGGATCATCGAGCCGTAGAACAAGCTGAAAGGATCAATTCCTCTAAATCACCTGTATTGGAGTATTGTGGAGGAGCTGTTTCACCAGAAATGGAGCCTCCAAAGGTACTATCTGAACCAGTTCCATCATTTCACTTCTGGTCACTGTACACAATATACTGTCTAATAAGTTTTATTGTAATCAATCTCTGGCTTACATGGTGTTTCGCTGTAAAAAAATTAACTGCAGACTATTGGAATGAATGCATATCTGTTGTTTGCAATGATTTCTGAAAGTGTTAAATGGCACATCTGGAACTGGGATAGGACCTTGTATTCCATACTGGGTGAAGTTAGGAACATCATAATTAATTTGAGTGGGTGACCTGCCAGACACAATTTACCGGATTATCTTAAACAAAAAATTTTTTGCTCTTCAAACTTTTTGTTTTGTTAATTCCATTAGATAAACTTGTATAGTTGATTTTTTGTTTGAACTTTTTGGAGTTTAATGTTTAAATAAACTTGTCAGGAAAAAAATTATATTGGATAGAATTTACCTTTTGAAAGTTGAAACTACTAAACTGTTTAGTTGTGCACAATCCAGCTTGTTCATATAATACATTATTTCTTTTATAATTTATATTCTTTAGTATGTTTCACTAGTTTTATTGATTCAATTATGACTTTATTAAATCTTTGTTATATTTTCACAATCATAAGTTGTTAATTGGATCATAGTTACATGAATTTGAAATACCAACTATATTATGAAAGGTCTATGGTATTTATCTCCTGAGGCCATTGTTTCATCAACATGAGTTCACTGGATTGTCTTAGATTTCCTGGATTCGTAAGATATGATATTTCCTCCCCTTTTTAAAACTTCATTGGTAAGTGTATGTAGATCAGAAGTCTCTACCATATGTTCCAAAGACATGTATATATAGAGAAAGTAGAGATTGGACCTTCCTTTTCTTAAATGGCTCCACTGGTTCGTTTATGACTTTTCATTCAGAGCCATGTCCATTTAAATAACACCTTTTTCATTAAGAGTTGAAGATGTTTCGACCCACACGATTTCCATTCAATTATAGACTACACCATTCGACTACACTCACCATGTGATGTCTAATATTCATTGATCACATTATGGATATTGCAAGACAGATCAAAACATCACTCAACCAATGTTTTAATAAATTAATGGAAGGCCAACAGTTAGAAATATAAGTTTCTAACAAATTTTATTTAATACAATCTAACTTTTCAGCTTCTATGGGTTAAAGAAAATTTGCAAGAATCTTGGTCAATGGTTTTCAGGTGGATGGACTTGAGTGATTGGTTGTCATACAGGTAATCTATGTAGTTAAAGTCTTCTCTATGTTCAAGATCAATTTGTGTTCTAGTCTAGTGGCTCTTCATTTGGATTAATTTTTAGAAATCTTTAGGGCGACCGGGGATGATACTCGCAGTCTATGCACCACTGTTTGTAAATGGACTTATCTGGGTCATGCACACATGCATCATGTCAATGATAAAAACTCTCGAGATATGGAAGCTTGTGGATGGGATGATGACTTTTGGGAGGAAATTGGTTTGGGTGATCTTATTGAAGGACATCATGCTAAGATAGGTATTCATTTTATTAACATTGGCCTTGTTAAGAATCAACTCTCAAAAGATTAAGTTGCTTGACCAAAGTTCGTAAAATGTTTTTATATTACACATCTACCCTCCCCATGTTGTTTTTGGTTTTGAATGGACACACACACACTGATGAATGGCTCAACACTTTCGTTTGTTCATAGAGGCTTTGATAGTATATAAACAGAAACAACTCACTATCTCAAAAAGTTTAAAAGCATATGAAATTTTAGAGGAAGGAAGAAGCTCATTTACTATAGGTGTAAGTCTTGGACATTTCGCTCAATAACATTTTATATAACACGAGTTTAACAAATATAGCCATTAAATAATTTAATACTATCTAATGATCATCCATGCTAATTTATAGATAAAATTAATCAGTATATAATTTTATAGTCAATGTTTACTTCTTCCAATGTACACAATACATTGGAATAAAGTTAATTTATGAATTGTTAACTAATTTTTAATTTGTTTAAAAATTTACAGACTTTTGATATACTTAATAAGAAATTTAAATTCAATAGATGGACTGATAAATTATATATCCAGAAAATATTATTAAACAGATTGAGTTAAATTAAACTTTTTTCTTGAGTAATGGATTCTCACCATTTGGAGTAAGTTCTACATAATTTTGTATTCCCTATCTGTAAATGAATTTTTCTGTCTAAACTTTAAATATGAAGTTTTCGTACAATTAATAACTTCTTAGACCAGGGTTATACTTATATCAAATATTTGGTACATGTCTAGCAATTTTTAAATTTCAGGAAATAATCTTGTCATTTTGTGCAACTGCAAACTGTGTCAGTCCACCATAGCTTTATATTGAGCTCAATTCTTTTCTCCCTTTGGTAGTTCAATATGTATGAAGAAACAATGTTGTATCAAATCAACATGACTATTTATGATTAAACTTGAATGTTATTAATTTCTCATTTATTAAAGAGTCCTCATGTTCATGCTTGATCAGTTGATCGAATGAAAACTGGTGTCAGTAAGCTTATGATTAATCATCTATGTTTGTGCCATTCTTTGCTGCTTCTGTCTTCTCACTGCTTAACTTGGTAATGAATCATAATGACAGGACGAAGTGTTGCTTTCCCTGGCCATCCTCTGGGTTCTGGTCTTACTCCTGCAGCAGCAAAGGCAAGAACTTATGTATTGAATATTGTTTATTAATTTGAAGTTGAACTGGTGCTTCCTTGAGGTTCACTGACAAAGCTAACATACATTGCTTAGTTGGAAGAGTGAACACTACCTTCCTCCATCTATAGGGATTGGTTCAGGTTGATGTAACAAACTTCTTTGGCTTGGCTGTTTTTTTAAATACTTTTGATGGGTTGAAAATTTCAGGAACTGGGTCTGGTACCGGGGATTCCTGTTGGGACATCACTCATAGATGCTCATGCTGGTGGTGTGGGGGTAATTGAAAGTGTGCCACCATCAGAAGCTGAAGGTTGTTATCCTATACTTTACACTTGTAATTTAAGATTTGGATAAAGTAGTTGTGTTGTGTTTCTTAACTAAAATAATTTCTGTATCCTTAGAACATGACAAGGAAGCTATTTGCAATCGTATGGTGTTAGTTTGTGGAACTTCTACATGCCATATGGCTGTATCCCAGAGCAAATTGTTTATTCCAGGGGTTTGGGGTCCATTTTGGTCAGGTACACTGCACTATTTTCTCTAGTTTATGAATTAAATCTCAATTCTGGATGACATTGTACCTTTTTCTTTTGGATTAGACACATTTGAAACAATCATGGTTTGTTGATTATCTATTGGGGTATCTGCAGTGGCAATTCGTACAGTTTAAACATTTTTAATTGTAAGATGGTTGAGAGTAGTTTCAAGTGAGAAATGAAAATTTCCTTTTCTTTATAATAGTTGTAAATTTCTTGGTTGTGGTTGAAATATCCTGGATAAAATTCGCTCTGGTTGGAACATGGATATGGAATTTATTCATTTGGGCTGAATGCTTGTCTCTTTTTATCGATATTTTATATTTTTGTTACTGTATTCATGTTAAAACTATATACGTGTCTTTGTAAATATATTGTCTGGCTACTTGTGACTAGTTCCTTTTTGTGGAACATTGATATTGAGATAAAAAGTAAGCATTAAGTTAGAGTTTACATTTGACAGAATCACCTGAAGGATATCCAGTTTAATTTTTACCCTATTCCATTTTATTAAAGCACTCACCATTGTTTCTCTTGCCACTTCTATCTTGTGGTGCTTTTTTTCTTTATCCGAACTTTCAGCAATGGTACCAGAATATTGGCTAACCGAAGGTGGGCAGAGTGCTACTGGTGCATTATTGGATCATATAATCGAAAATCATGCTGCTTCTACACTCCTTGCAAATCGAGCTGCTTCCCAAAGTAAGTTTTTTTCTTAATTTGGAACATACTAAATATTTATATTAACAAGTCTGATTTTGGGAGATGTCTTAATACTAATTCTTCATGCTTTAATATTCCAGATATTTCAGTGTTTGAGCTTCTGAACAAGATGTTGGAAACAGTGATAGTTGAGCAGAACCTACCCTTTGTTGCTGCCTTGACTGAAGATGTACATGTTCTTCCTGACTTTCATGGGAATAGGTATTTGGTGACAAACCTGTCATGCCATAGTGGCTTCCAAATAGTAGGCTGATATATATATGTATATTATGGACCAGGTCTCCCCTTGCAGATCCAAAAGCAAAAGGTGTCATCTATGGTTTGACACTTGACACAAGTGAGAAACAGTTGGCTCTTCTTTACCTGGCAGCTGTGCAGGGCATTGCATATGGCACACGTCACATTGTAGAGCATTGCAATGCTAATGGTCACAAAGTAAGGATTACAATGCTATTACATGTTTGAGGTTATCGCTTGTTCTTTGGGTTGGTCTGTTTTTAACATCCATATCCATTTCATGTTTACACTGTTAGAATCAAATTGTAGGGTGTGCCACTTGGGTTTCACATTTTAAGCATGGAATTCTAGTGTGGGTTTATAAGGTTTACAAGGCCTTGAACTCAACTAAAACAACTAGTTTTTGTATTATGGTTCTCTGAGGATTCTTATCACATGCTCATATCCACGAAAATACACCTTGCTATAATGTTGTTTTGCTAGCATCAGGCATCCTTTAAGGTGAGCATGTGCATATTAGAGCCCACAAAAAGAAAAAAAAAACTTATGGTGAAGTTAACAAGCAATAGATGACTATTTTTTGTTTCCACTGTATTTTTTAAAACTGATGGTTGTTCTTTTCTGTAATTTTTAAGTGTAGAGCAAATGGTAGGTCTTGAACACTGTCCATAGGTGCATAACTAAATCCAATACCAGTGTTCCATAACTATCAATGATATGGAGGCGGTGATTATTATTTATTGGGGGTTAGAGTTCAAAAGGAACTGAAAAAAAGTATATTGTAATTTACCGCAGAAGGTACAAGTACAACACATTTTGACATGGAATAAACGCTAACCTGATTATTTTAGGCTACAAATCTATACGAAGTAACAGTGAGAGGGAAATTAGAAGCAATCCTAATTACATGTACATGATGAATAAGGAAATACTCTATGCATAATTATAAACTACAGTAATTAGTTTTTTTTGTAGGAGTGGTCATATATTAGGTAATCAAGTCATAATATGTCTAATGCAAAACTTGGGAAAGGAATTTACCACACCCATTTCTGTGGTTGAATTGAAAATATTTAACCACATCATGATTTGCCACAAGTATGTTGCTCACTGGTTGTATCGACAAGTTTAGAGAAAAATAAAATCATATTCTACTTTACTGGGGGCTTAAGGTTTAATAGTATCGATACCTTTGGTTTAAAAAACTACTTGATTGAAATTCTTAAGCTTTTAAGCATGAGCCTGAAAATTGATTATAATTTACACTTAGAAAACCCATTCTGCTATGGGAGAGAAATCCTAGCTTAATGCTCAGATTATAGTGGAGGCAAGGAAGTTATTCTATGGTGCTCAATTTTGTATATGCCATTTAATGGGAACCCAAAATTATAATAAAACCAAAATATATTCTGTTGTATTTTATATGTGCCTCAAAGCATAATGAGATTACCTGTGGAGGAAAAAGAACAGAAAGGTAGAATAGCTACTGTTAACATTTTCCCAGGGAAAAGCTTCCTAAGAAAACACATCTCTATCATAAGCTTACTGATGTACTATCATACGCACTCTCTCCTCTAGCCAACCTCTCCTAAATTATCATTCTCAGTTTACTATGCACGGTGGATGCTACTATGGACTTCCACTTGGCCTGCCACCTTAACCACTTTCTTTAGCCCTGTGTATACCTTCCATCCAAACCTTTGGTCCGTGAGACAATTGATCTACTGTCGGACATGTAAGGATCATATTTTATTATTTGGTTATTAACATCATTTTAGTAATATCCTTACCAGTAGCTACAAATTATTTGCATAATTGTTGTATATCCCTGTTATGCTTCAAAGTCATTACTCCTGTCTGTTGATGCAGAGTTGATGAATATTATTACCATAATTGCTCTGCCTTTGCCTGCAGATCAGCACACTACTTGCGTGTGGTGGCCTTTCAAAGAATTCTATCTTCATTCAGGAACATGCTGATATTATTGGTATGTGTTGAGGAGTGGGGCGAAGAGCATATTTGCTCAAGCTCAGATACTCTTATTCTTGTGTTTCATACTATGGATCTTATTCTATGTAAAAAGGGACACAAAGTGCACTCCAATTTAAGTTGTTAACAAAGTTATGCTAGTTCAAGGTTTGGTTTAATGGCAACCCGGAAAAAAAGAACATTCTTTACTCTTCCATGTATTTTACAAACCAATCCATAGTTCAGTGTTTGGTTTGTTTCTGTGGTGTTGGTGTTTCAAGTGAATAGAAACTAATAGCTAAAACTAACAATTGTAATAGCTGTGATATTTCAAATTTTATCTTATCCAGTGCTAACTTGTTTAGGACCTATACAATTCATGGGGTCCAAACCATCAGTTGTCTCATGGGCCCTAAGTTTGGAAAGTTGTACTAGGAGGAATAGAGAGAGAGTGGAAGAAATTACTAAGCTGGCAGGGAGGGAAAGAAAAAAAACCAAAAGTGAAGGGAGGCTGATAACAAATAGGGGGGTACGTGGGTGAGAAGGGGTGTCTTCATTTGGGGAATTATGACATTTGTAAATAATGTAGATTCTTTGTAGAGCTTAGCTCTGGCAGTAGCAGAGTTTCTTCCTTACACAATTTCCCCCTCGAAGTAAATAATACTTCACTGTTTTGTTTACTATTCCATTCCTTCCTCCTTAGTTATTATTATCTGGGGTTGTTCTGGTTTTGTAATATAACTACAGTAAAATAACAAAAAGAAATGCAATAAATTCACAATAGGAAAAAGTGATAATGAATCTATAGCTTCAATCTTATGTGTGATATATGTAGAATCTAAGTATTTGAACACGATTTTATGTCCTATATATGTCTACATGGTGGGTTTAAATTGGACTGAACTGAACATTATTTTTTTTAAACCAAATCCTGTAGTTAAGATGAATATGAACCAATCTAAACTTTGGTTGGTGTACCCAATTCAGAATTTTGAACACCCATGCCAGTATCACAAACTTTGTCAGTGACAATAGTTTTGGGATCGAATGCTCCTATAAATGATAAGGAATGACATAAATGGTAGTTGAAGCTTTATTTCATGTTTTGTTTTCTTAAGGATAATGAATCATTTTTATAGACATTGGTATGTTAGTTTTAATGGATCTTGTTTATAATTTTCCCAGGTTGCCCCATAATTCTTCCAAGGGAAAGTGAATCTGTGCTCTTAGGTGCGGCTATTCTGGGTGCTGTTGCTACAAGGAAATATCATAATCTTGGCGAGGCCATGAAAGCCCTGAATGCACCTGGCGAGGTGTGGATTTTTCAGTGTTTAAATACTGAAAAATAAAAATGTACAATTAATTTTTTTTTTTAATTTCAGATTAGAAATCAAGGTCAATTGCATTAAATTAGGTGTAGTGGTAGTACTTTTCATATAGTTCTGAATGGTGTCATCAACATTTGAGGAATTTGATGCTAAAGTTGGAAGTATTAGGAACTGAAATTTGTTGTTAAATTAGAATAAATAACGTAGTATTAGTTCAAATTTATAATATATATCTCCATGGTATAAAAAAATATTTAATAGTTTACGGCAGACTCTGCATATACAATAGATTAGTTCCTTGTGAAACTATTACTGAATTTACATTTTGTATGTGCAGAATATTTACTAAATAGTTTGGATGTTATGCTTCCTAGTCTGTAGTTAGAAAAGAACAGATACCTATGATTTGTTACAGAAGTACAGAGATCAATGGATGAGTCCAGATATTAAATTTCAATGGCCTATGGTGGATGACCAGATTTTCTACTCGCATGCCTTGTTGTCTATAGATGTTTTTGTAAACGAAATAAAACCAATGCTCCTAGTTTTTTTTCCTGAACGGCTAACAGATTTCATGAATTTTTGCAGGTCATTCATCCATCTAAGAATCCAACGGTCAAAAAGTACCATGATGTCAAATACAAGATCTTCCGTGGCCTTTATGAACAGCAGCTCTCTTATCGTTCCATGATTGCCCAAGCCTTATCATAGCTTTGCAGAATATTTGATTCAAACCGCCATTTGAGGTGCTCCTTGCGAAGATTTCATATTCATGCCTCAAGAATGAATATTTAGGATAGAGAAAGAAATAATGGCCAGAATATTACCAGTTAGACGAATATTTTCATGGTTTTGTTTTTTTGTGATAGGTTAGACAGTGAAAATTTCAGAAATACAACGAAAAATAGTCACCAATATTGACGTTAAAATTCTAACAGAAATTTTATGTACAGACCCACTTTTAGCTGGTAGGATACTGTAAAATGTAGTCAGTTTGACACTTTACTAACATTACTTTCGGATGTAGTGTACCCTATGACTTCAGATTTTTTAGAATTCTTGGAACCCTCCTCATGGCTTCATAACTTAGACATGTTTTGTCATGATCTAATTTTCAATGTGCAACAGATACACAATGGAAATGTGGGGAAACTAATTTTAGGCCTTTTCTTTTTACACTCTGAAGATCTCGTTCTAAACCTTCCAAAAAGTGTGAAATGGCTAAATTGTTAGTAAGTGTTTTTTTTAATTTTTGTTGCATTCTCATAAAAAAATCATCTTAGAGATAATCATAGAACGAATTAATACTCTTCTAGAGAAAAGTATTTTTGGAGAAATGTATTATTCTTACGAAAATTAAATTTGTTATGCTTCTTTGTTACCCAAGGAAGAGTGACATATTTGCAGTTCCATCTGGAACTCCTTACTGGACCTATAACTTCCCCAATGTTTCACTTGTACTGTAGAGATTCTATCTTGCCGGGAATCCCAAAAGAAGTGCACCTTGGTGGACAAAAGCAGGAAGAAGGTAAAAAAGCATCCAACGTGAAGGTGAGGATAACAAAGAGGCTTTATTCATGCCAATTCATAAATGTTAATGTTTTGTTTGGATTGGGGAGAAGAAAATTGAGGATCTTAAGGAATTGAAGTCTTAGGATTTAAGAAGAAACTAGAAAGAAAGTTGGATGTGTTTAGATTGAAGTAAGATAAACTGAATGTCCAAAAAAATTTATTGAAAAAAATTTATTGAAATACATGAATGATGCGATGTTGATGCGATGTTGTAAAAAATATTTTAAATTATTTTTAATGGTATAAATTGTAAGATTACAAATTTATTTTTGT
>Ga0123341_1004261_pt1 | contig 12522 bp, 14 predicted proteins | sample Turbeapinknodule_FD_89959 | JGI IMG/M metagenome (GOLD analysis project Ga0123341, IMG submission 89959) | Root nodule microbial communities of legume samples collected from Mexico - Turtle bean Mexico pink nodule | ecosystem: Host-associated > Plants > Roots > Nodule | place: Mexico: Nepantla... | reverse complement strand
ACATATATTCATTCATAGCAAAGATTTTTTTTTAAATTAAAGTATTTTCCACTCATGTACGGTGTTTTTTATGGATCCAAATAAAACAGTTTAAAAAATGGGAGGAAAAAAGCTGTAGGAGGACCGTTGGAGATAGAAGATTCAAAAGTGAGGTTTGGAATTAGGTTTGGGAAGTCGTTTGTCTCTAATTTCTTGAGTGGTGACGATTCCGATTCCAACATTTTCTCCTCTCTTCAATCCACGCAGTAACACGGGCGGAAGCTGAGAAAGGGAGTTATGGAAATGGAAGGTGGTGGCGCCGTCTTCGTCAAATCTAATTCCGACGCCGTTGGAGGTACCCATTCTTCTGCCTTAGGGTTTTTTCATTTAGTACTCTTTTAATGATTTCGCTCATCTTTCACCGCCATATTTTGCCTTCGATTAGGGTTTCTTCGCTCCAATTGATGTCCGGGATAGCTAATATGTTACGATCTAATTTGTGGTTATATAGCGCTTAGGTTTTTCCATCCGCTAGATTTGTTGAAGTTCAAAAGTTCAAACGAAATTCTACATGCAAATATGCGAATTTTTAAACTGAAATCTCACTTCACGAGCTGCAGGTGTAAAAGCAAAGAGAGTGAAAGTGGGGAAGGGAGATTCTGTTCATGTGGGTGTGGGGGTAGGAATTGGAGTTTCGCAAAACAAAATTCTTGCTGATGTAACCAACTTGCTCCAACAACCAAAGCAACCCGTCTCTACTGAACAGCTTCTCAAGGTATATTATATACACTACACATACATATATACATCTCGTGTTTCGTTTTTGTTTATTTCTCTCATTAGCTTCACAATTTGCTGATGTATGTTTTGAATTTGTTTCCCAGGAAAAGGAAATGTTAATGAAGCTTCTTGCTAATAGAGAGTAAGTTATACTTTCTCTCTGGATTTGGTCTACTTTTCTGTGTTTTGTCTCTGGTCTGTGTGATTTTGGTGGCGATAGTTTTCATTTACTGGGGTTATCTCAACTTGTGTGGACAGTGCGATTATAGAATCTTGTAAAGCTGAGCTACAGAAGTGTCAAATCAATTTTCAGAAAGTAAGGAAGCAAAATGCGGAATTTGCCCTCACAAATAGTCAAATGCTGGCGGTATGGACCAATGTTTTTAACATTCAAGTTTTTTGCTCTTGTTGAAATTCTAATCTACAATTGCTGTTGTGTGTTTGACGATGCAATGCAGGAGCATAATTCAAGTAGACAGAAGGTGCGTCTTGAAATGAAAACTGTTGGTGCTTGTGTCACTTATATTGCTTTCAATTTTCTTATGATGAGTTGAGTGATATTGAATTTGTTGCCATTCAGCTAAGGGAACTTCAGCTTGAACTAGGAATAAAAAATGGGATACTTAGTGCTATGAAATTAGAATTGACGGTCAGTTTAATGCATCTCTAACCTGATAAATTGCAAATGAGCAAGTGATAAAGACTTATTTTTTGTTTTTGACTTTGCAATTTTCTTTCTCTAGGAAAAAAAAGAGCAGACAAGTAAATTGAAGCCTGAAACTAATGTTAATGAGGTACTGTATGAATTTTCAGTTTTTTGTTTCTTCTGCTAGTGGGTCTTCCCTTCTTGGTGGCACCGCAACAGTTCACCTTTTTTCTTAACAACTATTAGGTGAGAGCATGCCAGAATAAGCAGTCGGATCAGTCATTCCAAGAAGATAACAAGCGGAGTGCAAAAAGGAGGAAAGTGTCCCAATCTCGATGTACGTTAGTGGACCACTTTGTGTGTGTGTGTGTGTGCACATGTAATTTCAATGTAAATAATCTCTAAAGAGGTCTTTCTCTCATGCAGCCTCTGCACCTGCCGTAATTAAACAATTCAAATCCATGGAAAAGCTTGCAAACCAAAGGTATAAGTTTGAGTTTGTTTTACTATGTTGCACTAATTTCTGAACTCCAAACTTTGAGTTTGCACTACTTGCAAGTTACTACATAGGAACAAGGTAGCTCATATAACTCCCTTGAATATGCAATACAGGTATAGTTTGAGAAGGCAATCTGCAAGCTTGAAAGATGAAAAACCAGAACCAACGGAAGATTTCATGGAGGAAGTCGAAATAAAAGATGATATTTCAAATCTACAAGAAAATTTGGCCAATGAAAGTGGGACCATATCATTGGTGTCCAAGGTTCATGACGAAGCCAGAGAAACTACAGAATGTAACTGTACATAACTTGTCCATTTTCTTAATTTCTTGCAATCTTGCCATATCGAGCCTTATGCATAGTCTTTGCATGCCAGCTTCAAGACTTACTAACAGTGAACAAGTTCATCCCAAAAGGAACATTGAAAAGAAGAGGTAAGCTTATACTCCCACTTTCTGATTGGATTTTATTAATAGCTGGGTATTTGTGAGTAATTTAGATGATAAAAAAACCTGCTTACCTATGTTTGAGAGTTATCTCAGGAATAGTATGAGAAGACTTACTAACAGGTTCAAGCCAGAGAATCCAGAGCCTACAGAGGACTCAAAACCTACTAACACTGAAAAAGTTCATCCCGAAAGGAACATTGAAAAGAAGAGGTAAGCTTATACTCCCACTTTCTGATTGGATTTTATTAATAGCTGGGTATTTGTGACTAATTTAGATAATAAAAAAACCTGCTTACCTATCTTTGAGAGTTATCTACAGGAATAGTATGAGAAGACAAACTAACAGGTTCAAGCCAGAGAATCCAGAGCCAACAGAGGACTCATTTGAGTTAAATGATTCAAAAGTTAATGTCTCCCAATTATCTGATAATATGTCAGAAAAATGTTGTCCTACATCAACTATAACTTCTGCTGGACAAGAAAACAATTCCGGTTCATTGGTGTCTCAGGAAACTCGCAGATCATCGGTTGGGCGGCCATTGCGTCGGACAGTTGAGAAGGTTGTATCCTACAAGGAAGTTCCCCTCAATGTGAAGATGCGAAGAGATAAATCAGGCAATTTCGTTATCAACAACTCTGTATGAGCATGAAGTGGAAACTGGTAATGCTCGATATCCAGTTACATAGTACAGCGGGGGTAGGTTATTGAATAGTAGCTTCTTGTTTAGGGCCATGCATCATTGAAAACGGATGTACGTTATTATGATAATCGCAATGGTAATATTTGATTCATTTGTTGATTTTCCTGCTTTATTATTCCTTCCCTTAATACTGTAAAAAGTGGTCCATTTCAAAATAGTTGCGGAGTAGCTTTATGTTTTCAAATTGAAAAAAGGGTTCACGGCCAAAAAATCAAAGGAAGGAGTATCATGTGTGTAGAGAATCACTGTATTTTGCAAATATAATTTTACCTGAACTCCATTTTGTCGATAATCAAGTTTACAGACTATTTATATTAAGATAAATTTATCAAAAAAGTGATTTTGATAAAATGTTATTCAGTTTCGTAGATAAAAAGTACATTTGTCAAAAGCATGACTGGGAGGTTACGGTACAGTGATGACCAAAAACAACATTCATGCATATGTTCCTAATTGTGTGCCAAATGCATTCCTGAATGTACTTATTTATATTCCAGGTGATGTTTAACAAACATTTCTCATTATGTATTGGTATGACACATCTTGTACCAATATTATTAATATATATTCTCTTTTGTTGCTGAGAAGAAAAATATTGTCCAAAGCACATATATATAAAGTTATGAAAATATTTTAGTCAATGCATATCTTATTTCTTCTTAGGTGTGAAGCTTTAATTATATAATTACATAAAATAACTCTAATATTAAAATTATCAAATAGATTAGCATACATTATGAATATTGGAGCGTGGAACGTGAGCTTGCATGCTGAGAAATGCCTTCAATTGGATAGAAAATAAAAGTTTAACCTGTATCCTTTATTTTATTTTCCGAAACTAACAAAATTAATGAATACGAAAAAAAAGGAGTTCTTAGATAATGAATGTAGGGCTGATGGATTCAGGACAGTTAAGGGTCTCTTTGTTTGTCATCTAAATTAAAATCCTCTCACCTTGTTCTGTTTTAATTTGAAATTTATTGTTGAGATTAATTCAAGTTCTTATGACACTAATTTTACCTAGCTTTAGAACAAGTCCATAAATTGCTTTTATACCTCTATGGATTAAATTTGGGGCAATTTTTCTCTGCATCATATCTTTTCCAACATGCACCCAATCTACTATTGAAAATGACAAAAATATTCTTTCTAAATGAAAAAAATAACATTACACAAAAGGACGGTGTAAATAAAAATTACTTCCAGAACCTATTATCTGAAAATATTTTAGATTTCAATTTTTGAAATACATTTTTTAATTCTGGAAATTTTTATCTAGAATGCATTTTTAGTTTTGTGTTCTAGATTTTTTTTTTGTTCAGAATGTATTTTTTTATTTTATTTACTATTTCAGATTCAAATATCCAGAATAAGGATAATTTTAGAATTTTGAAAAAATAATAGGGTGCAGGATTGATATGGTGCAAGAAGTAATTGCCTAAATTTGATTTCCAAACAAAAGTTTCATTTGGGCCTTTTGCAGCTCTCTATTTTCTTCTTACACCTATATTATTAACCAAATAAAATCTTTACGTAATGTCATGGATATCATCAACCCTAAGCAGGCAGCTTCTTCATGCACCTGAATGACTTCTTCAGTCACCCTCTATAAATTTAAAATTTCAAAATCACCCTTCAATAAAAAGTTAAAAATAAAAGTCACAATGTTTTACGGTTGGTTGATCAGTGAAGATGTGTGGGTTAAAGGTGGTGGTGGTGGTGTCAATATTAGCTGTGGTGATGGTGTTAATGGCGGTTCGTGGTGGTAGTGTTGTTTTCAGGTGAGTTTTCGGTGTCCTTAGTTGCATTCTTGGACTTTTTGTGTTTCATAATGGGTAATCTGACAAATCAACAGATTAGGTAATATGTAAGTTTTAAAATTAATTAATCATGTTCTGGATTATGTAACACGAAACTAACTCCCAGATCCGGAATAACATTTTGGCTTAGTCCATCTGTAATATGGATTTGATAACCTAGAAAGTTAATCCAGATTTGGAATTGAGTTTCATATACACAATTCGGAACATAGCTACTAAATTTTAAAATTTTGGATTAGGCAATTAAAAAATATACCAGATCCAGAAATGAAGCGAAATTGATGATGAAATGTTTCCATAATTCGTAATCTGGAAGGTAATTTTTTAGTTATAAAATGACTTACCCAATTTGGAAGGTATTTTTTAGTTAGAATATGACTTAATGATGACTATTTTACAACAAGTGTAAGAAGTAATAAATTTGTCCCTAAGAACGGATATCGAACCCACAAGGAACGGTTGAATTTTCAAGTACAATATTCACTAAATAAAAAACAATATGTAAAAGTTTGTTGGAAAAGTTGTTGAGTATGATGAATTTCCAAGAATTTAAATAAAACAAAGTAAAAGATTTGTGTGATTCAATTGGGAAAATTAGGATTGGAGTTCATCCTTCTCACTCGTATGTATTCTTAAAAAAGATAATAATATCCAGTATTGATTGATATCGATGCATATATAAAAATTATTCATATCGATTTCTCGTATACAAAACTATTAAAAGAGTCTCCTAAATATCGATATCTTGCATATTTATAAAAACTCCTTATCATTATGAATAAATGTTATAAAGCAATTAACATTTCAAATGTATTCTTAGCATTCAAATATGTTAAGCATTATCATTTAGCTCAGATTCTTAAAAGTACTTTTCAGTCAAATCTAAGGATCAAAATCATGAATAATTCAAACTTTGAGAATAAAATGATAATACCAATCATCAATCAAGAACTGAAATATTATAGATAGATATCACCTCAATACATAAGACTTTGAACAAATTACTCTCAATCTTGAAAGGAATAATTAGCCACTCACGTTGACCATTAAAGGCATGGAAAGCAAGAAACGAAGATTCAGGATGTTTCTCCTTGACGGCTGTCTCTTCTAGGGTTTTCTATCTCCTTCTATTCTCCCAATGATGGCTAGGGTTATGTCTCATGCCTTCTATTTAACCTAGTTGGACTTAGGTTAAGTGACATCTCGCATAAGCAAGTTATTACTTGCTTGGGCGAGTTTGACGAGAAAAAGGCTCAACTTCACTGGAGTGAACTCGCTTGGGCCAGTTCCTCTTGAACGATCTTGCTTGGGCAAGTGATAAATGTCGAATTTCAGTAATATTTCATATTAAAATATAGGCACTTATGGTTATTAATTGATAAAATAAATATAAAGTAACTCCTAATTTATGAATTTAACCTTTTTACATATTTTGTGATTTTAATTTAAATAAGAACAATTTATTTCTAAAATTGTGTTAATTTAATGATTCTAGGAAAGAATGAAGATGATTGGGCAAAAGGAGAATATAAAAAGTTAAAAAGGGAAAGTTGGAACACACCAACATTCACCAAAGCTTGCCCAAACTCGCCTAAGTCATACGCCTCTAGAGGATCGAGCTCAATCATGCCCAAGTGAGATTACTCCACTGGAGTTGTGCCTTTTTTTCATGCTTCTCGCTCAGGCGAGCCCAATAACGCCCAAGTGAGAAGTCACTTAACCCAAGCCAATTAGGTTAAATAGGAGGCTTGAGACACAACCCTAGACATGCAAGATTGAGAGAAAAACACTATTGAGTGAATTGTAATCCAGTTGGGAGAATATGAGGTGTTAGAAACCCTAGAGGAGGCAGTCGTCAAGGAAAAACATTCAGAATCTTCTTTTCTTACTCTCCCTATTTGTAATAGCCAACATGTGTGACTAATTCTACCTTTTGGGATTGAGAGTAATCTATTCAAATTCTTATGTACTGAGGTGATATATAAATATAATATTTTGTTCTTGATTGATGATTGGTATTATCATTTTGTTAGTAATGCTTGTTCGCCTTGATCTCAAAATTTAGATTTGACTGGAAAGTACTTCTAAGTTTCTTACCCAAATGATAATGCTTAACATATTTGAATGCTATGAATAGATTTGAAATGTTAATTGTTATCAACGTCTGATCTTACTGATAAGAAGTTTTTATAAATATGCGAGGAATCGATATTTAGGAAGCATGTTAATAATTTTATATGCGAGGAGTCGATATAAATGATTTTTATATGGGCATCAATATCAATCAAAGGACACAGTATTGTCATGCTAATCAAAATACATAAAAGTAAGAAAGATGAACTCCAATCCTATTTTTCCAATTGAAGCAACAAACTTTTTGACTTGTTTTCTTATTAATCATTGTCATCATAACAAATTCCAACAAACTTTATTATTTTGTTTTCTATTTAGTGAATCTTTTACTTGATTATTCAATTGTTCATTGTGGGTTCGATATTCGTCCTTATGGACAAATTATTACTTCTAACAACACGGTGCACTTGTCGTAGAAAAGTCATCAGCGAGTGGAGGGAGCTGTGCCGGAATGCAAAAGTTGTGGAGGAAAGGTGTTGCGGGGTGATAGAAGAGAGGAAAGAGAGCGAGTAAAGGGTAAAGTAAAGGTAAAATGTTTAGATTTTTTTTTAAATTATTTACTAGAGGACCTAATAGTAAATTCATATTTAGTATGCGGTGTCAGAAGAAGTCATCGGGGTGCAAGAAGAAGCAGCCCCCTAAGCAACCCTCTTTGCCAACCATTTCTACCAAGCCTTGTTTCCAATACCATCATAATGGGCATGTCAAATATTGACTTTCACTACAAAGTCACACCAATCATTATATTTTAAAATGATAACAACAACTACCGTATAGAGAATATTGTGTTACTAAACACAAATTATGGTTAACTTTATTTTATGAGTATTTAATGTTTGTTTTTAAGAATTGAATTCGTATTTTGTGATATATTACTAGTTATGGAATTATATATTCGAATTAGAAAAATGATAACAAGAATCACACAGTGGTAGATTGAAACAATACAAACTTATGAGAAAATACCCACTCGTAGCCTAGTGGGTGGATAAAGTACATGAAATAGTTCATTTTAGGAATTGGCGACATATCCATTCAATGACTTTGGCACCGGATGTTCCCAAAATGGATAATGTACTTTTGGATCGGGTAAATTCAAAATATAGATGCTTGTTGGCATTCCAACCTTTCTTTTCCTTTCAGGGCCTATGAGAAAAAAAAATCAATACTTCTTGGTTGTGAATATCTTAATAGGACAAACTGCCCCGTGGATCTCTTTGCTTCGGAACAAAACAATTTGAATTAGGCTCGATCAATTGGAATGAGTATTATCGATATAGGGGATCTTTCAATTGAAAAGATCCATCAACCTGAGACAAAGAGAAAGAAAGGTTTATCTTTTTTTTTGAGTAATTTAATGAAACCAATGATTCGTTATTGGAGCAGATAACAACAACTATCTCATCTGGGAAAAGCCATCTTTTTCTCAACAATGTCTTTGTCATTTGATCCAATAGCGGTTTGTTAGATAGGAACATATTTCACAAATATTGATATCTCAGATAGAGTATTAGAAGGGAAAAATCTTTTAGATGATGAACTATTGATTCTAAACCATCTCTGGAAATGAATCAACAATTCAAAATGTTTTTCTTGCGTATTCTTGTTAAACCAGTGTTTATATATAGATGTATGGAGATTTGTTTGGGAAGTAAGAAGTTCCTTTGATATCTCTTCATTTATAAAGAATTGTCGATGTGAAAACACAAAGACAAAAGGTTAATCTTTGAATAGGAAAATGAGTGGATCCGCAGGGTCCCAAATGAATTGGCTTATTCGAAAAAAACCATGTTCTTTGGAAGATCTATCTCATGTCTGGTACTGCATGGTTCTACCCTGCAAGAACTCTGAATCATTCTCTTGAAGTTCATTATCTTCATCAGAAATGATCCGCTTGTGCCGAAATGACCTGACCCCAATAGGGAAATCCCAATGAATTGTGCCTTTCAATACAATCAAATAGAAAGCCCCAAGGGCGTCATATTCTAGGAGCCCAAACGATGTGATTGAAAAAATCTTCCTCTATCTGTTGCGGGTCGACTCCTCCTCCTTCTTCAAACTTCGATTCATATTTTTCATAGAGAAATCTCTTATCAACGATAGAATGAGATCCATTTTGAATCATATTTAAGGGATTCCTTGGTTCGGATCGAAGAAGCAATGTCACTCGATCCTTATCAAACTGCCTGCAATCTTTTTTTGTACGTGAGGATCCCACCAGAGCGCCTTTTACTTCTATAGTCCATGAACTAGATCATAATTATTCTCAACGAGTCCATAAGATGTGATCCCATTTTTTTCATCAAGTTCAGGTATAAACCAAAGGTCTTGAGTGACCGATCCGGTAGAACAACTCAAAAGGTAAAGAAGTATCATTAATTTCTTCATACTCGTTCCAAGTTTGAAGTACCATTTGTACAAATAAGAATCCCCCCCATCACATGATTTCTTCTTAATATAGATAAAGATAGGATCTATGGAGCAATTACTTAGAAGTACATTTTGTGAAACAACCCTTCCTATCTGATAGAAAAGGATCCCATGATCCTGAACCGATCTTACCTGAGATCGGAAATCTCGAGTTTGTCTATGAAGAGTATAGCTAATTATGTTAGTGTCTATGATGGATTTTTTTTTTATAATACTAATCGATAGGGCTTCATTGTTAATTGCTACAAGATCTTGTACATTTGAACCCATCGTTATTCACCCAAATCCATTAGTATGGGACATTTTATTTTCCAAGTGAATACCCCTATGAGACATCATATCCATAGTTAGCATATTCATCATAGTTAGAAGCTCCAACTTCATATCAAGGTCACAGTCGATATCGTCACTATCATCAATAAGAAAACCCTTAGGCTTGTTATCTAGAAACTTTTTCAGAAATACTGTTTTTAAAAGGAACATAGGAGTTTGTTGTTAGGTATTTGACCAAATAGGATCGTCCAGTTCCTATAGAACCTATCACTAAAATACCCCTACTAGGGGGAGGTAAGGATAAGCAAAGCGAAAAGGGTTTTCCATTAAGGCACAACCCTAGTGTGCACGATTGAGAGAAAAACACCATTGAGTGAATTGTTATCCAATTGAGAGTAATTTGTTCAAACTCTTATGTATTGAGGTGATCTCTGAATATAATATTTTTTTTATTGATTATTGGTATTATTGTTTTGCTTCTAATTCTTGATCTAAAATCTTAAATTTGTCTAGAAAGTATTTTTAGGGTTCTGACCTAATCAATAATGCTTAACATATTTGAGTGCTAGGAATAGACTTGAAATGTTAATTGCTATCAACGTCTGATCTTAATAATAAGTTTTTTTTTATAAATATGCGAGAAATCGATATTTAGGAAGCATCTTAATAATTTTATATGCGAGGAATCGATATAAATGATTTTTATATGAGCATCAATATAAATCAAAGGACATAACACTATCAGGCTAATCTAAATACAAAAAGAGTGAGAGAGATAAAACTCAATCCCTATTTTTTCAATTGAAGCAACAACTTTTTACCTTGTTTTCTTGTTAATCATTGCCATCACAACAAATTCCAACAAACTTTTATTATTCTGTTTTATATTTAGTGAATATTTCAACTATTCCTTGTGGGTTCGATATTCGTCCTTAGAGACACATTATTACTTCTAACAACGCAGTGCACTTGCCATAAAAAGTCATCAACTAACTATAACGAAACATTTCCGCATGTTTCTAAGAAAGATTCCTTCAGAATTATCATAACATTAGTAGCTCATTATGATATTGAGTTGCATCAGATGAATGTTAAAATTTCCTTTTTGAACAAAAAATTTAGAAGATGATGTTTATATGGACCAACCAATAGGATTCATTGAAGAAGGAAAAAAACACATGATGTGTAAACTTAAGAAATCAATATATGGACTTAAAAAAACTTCCAGACAATGGTATCTTAAGTTCAATGATATTATTATCTCATTTGGATTTAAGGAAAATATTATTGACCAATGTATATATCTAAAGGTTAGTGGGAGCAAGTTTATATTTTTTATTTTCTATGATATCTTGCTTGCAACTAATGATCTTGGTCTATTAAGTGAGACTAAGAAGTTTCTCTTTAACAACTTTGGAATCAAAGATATGGGTGAGACATACTATGTGATATGAATAGAAATATTTCGTATAGAAAAATTTATGTCTTGTCTCATAAAACATATATTAATAAAGTTTTTGAGAGATTTAAAATAGAAAAATGTTCAACATCTCCCATTCCAATATAGAAAGGAGACAATTTAGTCTCATAATATCCAAAGAATGATTTAACACAAAAATAGATGGAGAATATCCCTTATGCATATGTTGTTGAGAGTTTGATGTATGCTCAAACATGTACAAGGCAAAATATTAGTTTTGCAGTTGGTATGCTTAGTAGATACCTGAGAAATCCAAGATTGAATTATTGGAAAGTTGCAAAGAAAGTCTTAAGATACTTAAAAGGGACAAATAATCACATGCTTACTTATAGGAGATTTAATCATCTTGAGATGATTGGATATACAAATTCAAATTTTGTTGGTTTTATGGATACAAGAACGTCTACATTTGGTTATGTGTATCATTTAGCTGGATGAGTGATTTCCTGGAAAAGTATGAAGTAGTCAGTCATTACTGCATCTACTATGAAGGTTGAATTTTTGGCATACTTTGAGGCCACTATTCAGGCTAACTGTTTGCATAATTTTATCTCAGGACTTGGAGTAATTAACAATATTGTCAAGTCGTTGAGAATTTATTATGATAATTTTGTTGTTGTTTTCTTTTCTAAGAACAACAAGTATTCCAAAAGTTCTAAGCATATGAAATTAGAATACTTTGTCGTTAAGGAAGAGGTTCAAAAACATAATGTCAATAGAACATATTAGTACCAATCTTATTGTTGACCCTTTAATAAAAGGGTTATCGCCCAAAATATTTACTGGCCATGTTAAGAATATGGGCATTATGTTGAATGTTGTTATTAATGGTTATTTCCCACTCTGAGCTTACTGATATGCATGTTTCTGAAATCTATGTTTTCCACTTTATATGCACGCATGCAAATTATGATGTGGGAAACCTTGTTGATGAAAATGACATTATGTTTGAACTCATTATGAACGTCTCATTGTAAGGTCATATTAATGAGAAAGAATAATATAGTAGTACAGGAAAGGAAATGTGTTGATTAAATGACATGTAACCACTATGAATCTTATTAATTCTGTATCCTTAGTTTTAATTAATGATAAAAACCAAATTATGTAAGACTTTTTAATACACATTATGATTTATGTAATTATTAAATCTTGAAGTATTACAGCTCCACATTAGTCAAGTGGGAGAATGTTAGAAAATTATGTAAATTGAGCCTTGACTTGAATGTGATTTAATAATATAAAAATGCCTATTGGTTAATGTGAGAGGTTATATATATATATATATATATATATATATTGATCTGTCTCTTTTATACATATGACTCTGT
>Ga0123341_1004260_pt1 | contig 12522 bp, 6 predicted proteins | sample Turbeapinknodule_FD_89959 | JGI IMG/M metagenome (GOLD analysis project Ga0123341, IMG submission 89959) | Root nodule microbial communities of legume samples collected from Mexico - Turtle bean Mexico pink nodule | ecosystem: Host-associated > Plants > Roots > Nodule | place: Mexico: Nepantla... | reverse complement strand
TTAAATTATGTAATTTATAAATAAATTTCAAATTTAATAATTTACGATATATTTTCAGATTTTTGGATTGCGTGATTCAAAATATATTATAAATTGTATAATTCCTAAAAAATTTATTTATACAATATGAAATATATTTTTGAATTCCAAATTACATCCTTTAAAATAGATTTTCGAATTATATAATTTAAAATATTTTTAACCCATGATAATTTGGTCTTTTCCTACCCCTATAACTATGAAGGTGTAGGAAGAAAAGTATGGAGGTGGAAAAGAAACGCCCCATATTTAAAAGCAAATTCTTGCATGAGCCTGGTCCAAATTACGGGCTTAGAAAATTTGCTAAACAAATATATAATTTACAATAAAATCATCAAAGTAATTAAAATCTTAAGGTTTTACATTAAAATTATTTAACACTAACTAACTATTTAGGAAAATGATTACCCTTAAAGTTGTATATAAATTTTTTGTAATGGATTTAAAAAAAAATATGTATAATAAAAGGTAAATTTGTAGTTAAATGATATGAAAAATAGTAAAATAATAATATTGAGAATTATAACGTGCTTGTATAAAAAATTGGGAAATTGGAGTTGTGAAGGTATGATTACCCAATTATTTATACTAACTTCTTAATGAATTGGTTCGGATCTAATCATCAAAAAATCAAAATTTCAATACACCACTCAACTAAACCCATATTTTTTTTTAATGGATAATAATATAGGATTATTCATATATGATAAATGCTTAGTTGTAATACCTTTTCATTTATCTGGGTATTGTTTTTTTTTTTTAATCTTAACTTGTTTCTTTTATCTTCATGCATCATCATTATCTTCAAAAGTAGCTTCAGTTCAAGATTACAACCAACCACAACATCAAGTTGCATGTCTATAATTCCATTTCTTTTCCACATTTTTCAATAGCTTGATATTAGTATGGAAGGTGAAAGAAAGCATTATAGAATAATCCATTATACTATTCTTAAAAAATGTTATTCATAGCAAAATTATGCAACTTTCTGCAGCCAAGGGATTCAACTCTTCTTTCTTGTATCAATTCAATGAGTCTCTATATACAAGGTGAAGATGCTGATATTAATGGCTGTATACATGGTCTCAAAATATGTAATCATAAATTTACAATTACCTCTTCAATCAATCCACCTAAAACTAGGTTCTCTACTTCAATGACAACTTGCTCAGCTTCATCTGCAGAAAATCCATGCCTCCAACCCCAGTTCCATATTCCATTTATCAGTCCATTGTTTCCCTTTATATCTCTCTCCATCATTGCATATATGTTATCTGAAGCTAGTTTTTCACTGTAAGATGTTAGATGCTCAATGGCATTACAGACTTCATCAACCAACCTACCTAAAGAAGTGTGCAATCTTGGATTCCCAGCACAAGTTAACAATAAAGGGTTAACTGCTTGTGATCCCTGAAGGCTTTTAAGCTCAGTGACTTCATTTGCACAGTCCAAATAGAGTGTGAGATTGGCTATTTCCTTAGTTTCACTTTTTGGTAGGAGCTTGGGACAGTCAGCATCAAGATTGAGGAGCTTCTCTGCATGCTCAATAAATGATTGACTTGTTAGAAGCAAATATTTAAGCTCAGAACTCTCTTTGTCAGGCTTGCAATAGGTTTCACTGATATTGATACTGTCATGAGCTTTCTCAGCAAGAATGGCATCATTTTCACGTTCAGACTTGAGCATAAAATAATCATCACTAGAAGAACTCTGGTTTTGCTCACAAACTTCTGTAATAAAAGAAAAAGAATATGCCTGCCATGTCAAGACTCATGAAGAAAACTATGGTTTATAAGAGCTTAATTTCCATGCACTATAAATAAAATCACTGGTGGATCTTTTAAGGTAACTATCAGTGCACATGCTAACCTCTCACAATGTAATTGTTAGCATGTGGCACAAGTGAAGATAACTTGAGAGAAATTTACCTCTAATCTTATTTGCAGATGCATATACTTCTTCATGCTCCATCTCAAGATGATGTGTTATTGTAGTTATTATTCTAATCTCAGGGCAATCATCTTTATGAGAAACAGCCACACTAATTGCTTCTTCTTGGCCTAATTGTTCATCCTGTTCAGAAAAACAATGAATTAAAATTCAGATTAAAGGCCTTGCTTCACTCATGGATTACTAACCCAAACTCAAATTTCTAAGAGATGATACACAATAATGTTACATTTGCTAGAGACAAAAAGATGAGGGCAAAAGTAAACTTACAACTGGTTTAGCTGCTTCAGGCTCAGCAACAGCAGGCCTTTGCTTCTTCATCTGTTTCTTTTTCTGTTCCTTGGAATAACTAATCTTTTGGCTCTTTGGTTTTGAGATGGTATTTGAATTTGAAACAGTGCTCTTTCTGCTGGGAATCTCATTCTTTTCAATTCGGGAGCCACTTTGTGGCTTCCTAATCTTGGTACTTGTAGAGCTGATTTCTGCTTGATCTTCTTGGGATTTTGTCACAACTTTGGTTTTGGAAACCTCAACTACTGGGACAAGAGTTTTTTGTTGATGTTTGGATTTTGAAACCTCCTTTTCTGACATCTTTCTACTTGGGGCAATGGTCTTTACCTTAGATTTTCTATCAACAGTTTCATTTACATGTGATTTGTGACTGACATGACTAGGCAGTTTTACCTTACCTTCAAGGGCCTTCTCGTTTCCAAGAGGCTTGATTTCTTTTTCCTTCAACTCCACAAGCTCTCTGAGGAGTTTAGTTCTTTCCTCTTTGGCAAGCCTTCTGGATACATGTTCTTCCATTCTTTTCCCCACGGTTGAGTCTTCCTTGGGTTGGAACACTTTGGAAGTGCCAACTTTTGCTTTTAGATTTCTAAGGGATAACTTTTCTGAAGGAACAACATGCTGGTAACTGTTTACACATTCCTGGTATGGAGTACATCGAGGTTTCATAAGTACAATAGGGGGTAAATCACCACAATGTTTGTAGTGCGGATCAATGGAATGATGGACCTGAACATTAGGCTCTCTCACAGGACTCTTCTTCAAAAGTCCATTGAAATGAGTAGTCTCAAGGATTTCCTTCAAGGTCATCTTACGTTCTAGATTAACCTTCTCAACATTTTTTCTCAGTTTAGGCATATCTATGTCAAATACATGTCTCTTCTGATTCAGAATCTTTGGACTCTCCAACTGTTTCTGCATAACAGCTGGAAATGATCTTGAAGGTGCTTCTTCTAAACCCATCAGCTTGGCAACCAGATTGGATCGTCTTTCCCTCCTTGAAGTTGTTGGTGAGAAAGAAGAATCAGAAAGCTTATCATTCCAAGCCACAGAAGATTGGCTTGAGTTTGTGGAGTGGAATGTGGATGCTGAATCCAACCCTTCAGTGGTAGTGAACAAATTTTGGCTAATCAGGCTCTCCTTGATCACTTTCTTAAGCTCCTCAGTGCAACTACTTGAAGAACCATCAGCTGAAGGCCAATGTCTTTGGAATCCCATTGGATAACTTTGTTCACCAAAATGATCACAATGTGCAGTTCCATCCATCGGCATTTCATCAAATCTCCCTCTTTCAGGTTTCCCATTTTGTCTTCTCTTCAAGCTAGCCATGTGTTGTGAAGCTTCTTGCACCTTGCGCAGCATTAGTAGAGATTCTTGCAGGTCAAGAGCCCCTTTTAGCAAATCTTTTGCTATATCTTCAGAACTTCCATCATACCTAAGACCCCTAGACCATGAATCAATCATGTTGTTCAACCTTTGAGCCCCTCTAGATACCTCCATGAGCTGCAAGGATGATGGATCAAAACACCTTTCTGCGGATCCTTTTGAAACCTTCTCCTCTTTGTCTTGTTTGTTAGCCAATGATGTCTCAGCCGGCCTCCTAGTTTTTGTCTTGTCCTTCATTTTCTGTGAACTGGTCCTGTATTTCCTTATAGCCCCACACTCAACTACCCCTTTTGGATCATCACATGTCATGAATGGTCTATACATGACTGAGTCTTGAGGGGATATTCTGTCACAGAAATTTCATCAACAAACTGGGTGTCTAGTAATATTTTAACAACCAAAATAAACAACAATTGTTATTAAAATCTCAGAATACTTACATGGTCTTGTCCTCTTGGATCTCAGTTTGTCTACATGAGACAAAAATGAGGCTTGTTTTTTTTCCAACTGAAACATGTGCAATTAATTAATTAGTCCTCATCGAAACAACAATTCTAGCAAAAATGAGGAGGTAGATCAACATAGAAACAAACAAAAAAGGTCTCGATCATTAGCACACTTGAACCATGAAAATGAAACTGTTTGCATATGTTTCAAATTGGACTCTTGAAGCAAGCACAGAAAGAGAGTTGGAGATCTGTGTGTAATTCTCCACTGAAATCAGAAAGGACCCAACTTGGAAATGATTCCAAAAACTCCAACTTTAATCACACATCATCATAGTATCCACGAATCCATTGGCAAGCTAAAACATTTTTGCAATTCACACTCCATTTTTTCGTTCCCAGATTAATATAAAAAAACAAACATTTTTCTTTTGTTTCTCCTCAGAGTTGATGATGGAACCAAATATTCAACATTCTCAGAAACTCACAACAAAGAAGCTAAAACGCCAACCCTTTAATCCAAAAAGAAGTAAGAATTCACGGTTACATGCAACACTTACAACTTACCCTTGATTTTCCTTCAACTGTTCATCACAATCAGCAGCACCTATCCAAACCCAGATGAGAAACTCATGAAAAAAAAATAAGAAAAAAAAGTTGCATTTATGGTGAGGAGGAGCCAGGAAGGTTTAGAGAAGCTTCGTCCAAGGGAGCGAGGTGCAAGCAAGAGACTCAGATCCACATGGGAGGAACAAGACAGTCAAATGGTTGCATTGACTTTGTGATTGGATGAATGAAGGGTAGATACTAGCAACAAACAACCTTGAGCTTTCAAAAAACACCACACAGTGAGTGTTTTGCTTAGCATTGTTTAAAGGGATTTGTTTAGAGACAAGAAAATCACTGAAAGATCATGGATGTGAAAAATGGCAGCAAATGGCTTTGGTGGTACACATTGGTTGCAGAGTGCCAAAGAAGCAAAGCAAAGCCTGTTTCAAAAGCACACGGGTCAGACAATCAGAGTGGAAAAATGGCTCCACGCAAACCAGTTGATCAAAACAAAAATTTTGGTACTTCTTTTCTTCTAAAGTTATTATGTCATTATTATTTTTTAAAACATATTACCATAAAAAGGTAGTTTTCATGAGACCCTTTTGAAAATCAATAAACCAATGAGAAAATAGTTCATGTCATCGTAAAGTAACTATTACAAATTTATTAACTTTATATAAAGTTACAATTTTTACAAACACCATCTTCTTATAATACTAAATTATTGGTTTAAGTAATATAAAACTCTAATTTTGTTAATTATAGTGAACATGGTCATTGAGCTTCTTCAACATATTGTAAATTATCCATATCAGAAAAAAGTTAAACCTGTGTAGTGATATCAGTTAAACTCTATAATAAATAGTGCAGTTAGAAACCTGGTCTTTACGGCACTCTACTGTTATGAAGACAGAGATTGGTGAGCTTGGCCATTTGATTAAGGTTAAATTCGTTATTTGCTGTCATACATAAATCATTGCCTCTATCATATAATATCTAGCAATGCCACCATATGATCTTATGTTTAATATTTGTTTATAATGTTTTGTCACATTGCTTGAGAAAAAAAGTGTCTTAAAACAGTGCAGGTGCAGATAATTGATGCAAACAGACAATAAAAAAACTAGGAATTCAGCAATGCAGACAACCTAATAAATCATCACTAGTTCTGCTAAGTTTTGTTTGTGTCGGTATGGAAAAACAAATTCATGTAAAGTTATAGTAAAATCATTTTTCCTAATCCTAGAATACCCCTTAATGAGATTTTAATATGAATCTCTGAAAACACTAAAGTTTATTTAAAAAGTTAACTTCTTTCAACCAATACCACTTCTTTGCATACACAGAAAATCATAAATGTGAGTTGAAATATTAATATATATGTTGTCCCAATATTAAATTTTGAAAGATAATCAAATCCTCCCAAACAGGTTCTAAAAAATTATGAAATGTCTTTAGAGAAGGAAACAAAGTTGCTGATTTTCTTGCAGAAACATGGTCTTCAATCCAGATAGGTGATAATTAATTGAGTTTTATCAAGTTTTAGTCCCTTTGCATCACTGAAAAAAAGTCCTTCTTCATTATAATATTTTCATTATTAATTTAATTACAATTATTGTTATTAAAATTTGAGTCACTGGTTACATATATGAGTGTGATAAACACAATTAGTGTTGAATGAATAAATAAATAAATATAATAATAAAAGCATTTGAAGTCAAATGTTTACTTATAATGAAATATTAATTACTAAAGTTCCACTTGTCCCTACACTCCAACTAAAGTCTAAATTGGCCGGCATATAACTCAATCTTCAAACCAAATTCTCAATATTTAATGTTCATAATTATTTTCATAAAAAAGTTTTACTTGTTGCCTCTTTCCCAAGCATACCAAGGAAACAATTTTCCCATCATTTATTTTTTAATAAAATTTATTTCACACTTAATAGTAAAAGATAATATTCTATAACTATTTTAAAATTATTCTAATAAAGATAGACGTCTTTTAATTAAAACATTTAATTTAGTCAGAAACAATAGTTAAATTATTATTTTGCCTTATCAGGTTATCTTCTTTCCTTTATCTCTTCCTTTTTTCTTTGTATTTGGTATTATTTTCAGCTACATTCTCATATTGATTACAATTCCGCATATTCTTCAATCAATCTCCGTAATTAATTAATGTTCCTTCTTCTTTATGAAAAATAAATAAGATATTTTTCATTAATTTTAGATATCGGTACTACGAGGATCAACTAACAATAATTTTTTTTTTATGTATCAAGTAGATGAAATTGATGTCAAATTATTGTGTTATATTGATTTTTGTTTAAATTGATGGGTGCATTTGGTTCACTGAACAAAGAGGAAACCAATCCATTCATTGTTCACACACCCCATATGTTCATCATAATAATAATATTCATTAAAGCCAAAGTGTTACTAATTGCATTAGTTGAAAAAACATATAACCCCACCTATATCTTTAATGTTGAAAAAATTCCTCATTGCATGTTCTCAAGTACAGTGAGTAGCTATGAACAATATTTCTTCATACCTATAAGATTAATTAATGTATTAATTTCTTTCATGAATTTTGCAGAGCATGTATTAAATAAAAAGTAGTCATAATAAACTAAATAAACCAAACTGTACAAATAACAATTGGCAACATACCACACAAAATTTGCCACCCAAAATGTCTTATTATCAAAGGAAAACATTATTTAACAATACTTTTTTAATATTAAAAATTAGGGTTAAATAGGTTTTTGGTAGTTATAAAATTGGATAACACACATTAACTGCCACAATGAAATTAACATGTTTATTGAATATTGAGTATCAAAAATACTATTTTTTTTAAGATACCATTTTTATTAAAACAAAAAATTATTTAATCTTACAAATATAAGTGCAACTTTACCATTTTAAGATGTTTATTTATTTATTTATAAAGTGTGAAAGAGACTGCTTTAAAAAACCAAATCAACAAGAGTTTATTATTTAATGCAGTTTTTACAAAATATATAAAAAATTAAATTAAAATATTATATCTAATCTCCGTAAATGAGCTTTTGCAGTGTTTGGAATAACACTACCATATGATAAAAAAAGAAGGCAACAAGTTGAATTGATTTTGAAGCTATTTCTTACACTTTGGTTACAGAAAAAAACTGTAATTTCCCAAACAAGCCCTTATCTTCAATGAATTCCAAGTTTTCACTCTTCAAATGAACTTCATCTGCATTTTACACCTGTCAAGTGGGTACCCTGAACTCTCAAACAAGTTATTGGAATCACTTTTTTTTTAAATTAAGTCACAGGACTCTTGCTGCATTTCACATTTTGGTCCCTATAATAAATGTAACTCAACCCTCACCACTTTCTTTTTTCCTTGTTTGGTTACAAATTTGAATTGAAGTCAGAGTCTGTTATTTTAAAAAGGGTGCAACTTAGACTTCAATGCTTCTCTCTAACTAAGCAACACCCAATGAGCACAAAATTATGGTTGTTGCAATTCAATATGTGGGCATACCAAATTAATTGATTAAAAAAAATAAAGACATTTTATAGTATATAAATAAAAATAAATTTGATCATCTATAAATATATAGTCTCACATATGGATGACAATGTAAGACGGGTCATGCAGGACGCCCCGCAATCCGCTATTAACAAGTATGGAACAAACTCACTAATCTTTTTTGTTTTTATCAGCAAAGAATAAATAAAATAAAATGAGACACTTCAGGGTGTCACAACCCTTATACAAAACACCCCAAAACAAGTTTCCTAACACCCTACCAACACAGGATACACTACAAATCAACCAAAATAAACCAGTCCGAGATATAGAAGCCCCACAAATACAGTTACAACAACCCACCATGAGCTCACACTCCCAAAAAAGGACATGCACCGCACAACTAAACAGGATCTTTGCCAGCAAGCAAGCAAGCTCACTAATCTAGTCTAGTGATCTGCTTAGGCTCATCCTGCATAACTCGCAGTTTGTGTAGGCCATGTGGGCTGACCTGTTACTAAAAAAATGTATGAAACAAACTCACTAATCTAGTTTACTCACCCGTTTAGACTCATCGCGCATAACTCGCAACCCGTGTGGGTCATGTGGGCTGGCCCGTGTCTACCTCTTATACGGGACGGACTAGTAAAAGGAACCTACATTCTTTGTATAGGACAAACCAACTCAGTGCATATTTTGTAAGTCAAACATGAAGTGAGCCTATGTAGAACGGACTAGCCCGCATTGACATTCCTAATCTCTTACACGAGTTGTCAGATCTCGCAAAATCAATATCGTGAAAAATATATAGAAAGAAAGTATTGTGCTTCCCGCCTCATGAAGGGACATAGTTTTACAAAATAAAAACTTGCAAAGATGGGCAAAAAGTATGTGCAATTGCATCTCAGTTGGATTTAGACAAACGAGGAAAACAAAAATTGACGTGTAAGCTTGGCCCATTCCTCAATTATGGTCTTCAACTCTAAAATCAGTGTAGCCTTTTCCCTACTAAATGCAACTTTTTTTTTCTGCTTTAAGCTGTTAACTTTCCCCAATCAATTCCCCATCATCTAATTCAAATTTTTCATGTTCTCTTCATTTCTGGTGGCTAAGCAAATAGAGTGAAATCATGAATGAAAGAGGAAAGTATCTTCAATTTCAAAATTTGTGGTTGATTAAATGTGAGCAACATGATATCATGAAATTTAGCAAATACGTATCTCACTGAGACATTGAAGACAAAAGAAGACTACTACTACTTTGTAGCATATAGAATAGAAGGGTCACAAAATCACAAAAAGCTAATTAGCTACCAACACTTTTGGTTTCCCTTCTCATATATCAATCAAACTTTGCATTAAATAATTGGAAGATAAACAAAGCAATTGTGTTTTGTTTGTCCAAAGTTTCTTCCACATCTTCAAAATCTCTATGGAGACACACCATCTGCAAAATTTGAATTTAAACTTAGACAAAGTATAGGTGGCAACATTTGCAGGCAATAATCTTGAGTACAGTTATGTCTTGTCATGTGGAGCTTGTGCAGAGACATTACATGGTAATACATTTGCTTCACTCAAAATTATAACATGTGACAAGGGAAAAGCCAACAAATGCACATATTTATAATAAATTTGGTTAAATTTGTTTTTACTTAATGTATTATAACACGAAATTAGTTTTTATTCTTGTTTCAAAATTTAAATCATAGTATAGAAATAATTAAAATTGGTCATTCTATATATATGATTGTTAGTTTTTTAAAAAATTAATAGTTTTTTCAAAATTCGTCGTTATTTTGATTGCAGACTAATGTCTACAGTAACTACTTCCGATTGATTGATAAAGTGAAACCTCAAATTGAATCAATTTCACATACAAAATGACTCATTCCAATCATTTTCATATTACATACACTTGATGATTTAAAGTTCATCACGATAATATGTATGAAAAAAAATTCTGAAATTTCATTTTTTACAATGTTTTCAAATTGATTATTTTTTTATATCAAAATGAACGATTCCATGATTTATAATTAAAAAAAAATATTTATGTTCGTATTATATTACAAGGATGAAAAACATATTTAATCTTAATAAAAAAACAAAATAAAATTATTTCAAATTGTTTTCAACTCAATGTTATGTAATTTGTTCTTTTTTAACAAGGCATGTTACAAAGTGGACTTTAAACTTAACTCAACTTCATAAAACCGGCTAATGGGGTGAGGTTTGCACCTACTTATATACAATGAAAGGCTCTAATATCTAGTGGAGGTGGGATCTCCATCAAGGAAAAAAAAGACTTTATGAACTTCTTTTAACTCCATTTATGTGACATTTTTATGCAGATAAAAACGACTGAGATAATTCTTAACCTGCATAATAGTAAGTTAAGTGAAAGTTTGTATAATTTGAAAAAAAAGTGAAGTAGAAAGTGTTGGAGAAAAAGAATGTATGACAATGTTATCTGGATTTGAATGATGTTGAACAGAGATTCTCACACACATGGTCCCACTGCTACAAAAGAAAACAATAAAAAGCCAGCTGCTGCTGCTGCTTGTATTTTTGTGAGCCATGATGAGTGTTGGGAATGAGACATCTTGTTCTCTACCTTCTTCTCTCAATGCTCATTGATTTGATATTTTTGTAGCCTTTCTTTGTTTTTATCTACTTTGTATATATATGAAACTAATTCTTCAATAATTTCATACTTAAACTCATTTATAATGCAGCATGTATAAGGAAAATGATTAAAACTGTAAACTAATCATGGTAAGATAATGATAGTTAGAGACTGTTACTGATAAAGCTAAACAAAGTGGTTGTTCATCTCTCTTTGTCAATAGTGATTCTTATTTTATGTTTTTCTTCTGCCTTTTTCTTGTCAATAGTTAGTTCTAGATCTTCCAAAGGTTGACCAAATCATATGTTTAAAAGCTTAGAACAACTTATTGCATAAACTATTGTTAATTAAATTCAATGGTTGTTTTCCCAGTTCTTGACTCAGAAGGTGGTAAAGGTTGAAGAGTTTGATTTTAGAATGAAAAATTTAAATAATTATCATAAAAATTCACAGCTTTTTACTTGTAATAGTTTATGAATGAGGAAAATATAATACATCTTTTTCTGTATTATTATAAAATTTTATGTTGTTCAAGTTTCTTTACTTTTTTTTAATATTGTTTCAAGATGGAGTTAAACAGAGTGTTAGGAGAGGCCCACATGTGAATTCTTTATATTGCAAACTATAATTCTATTAAACTAAGTTATCTCACATAAATAAAAGCGACATTAGAATTAAGAAAAGATTTTTTATTTTATGTTTTTTCTGACAATCTCTCGACTGAATATGTGATAAACATAGATGAATTTACTTGCATGATATTACTGATAAAAAATGAGAGAAAAAAAATTATAAACATTTATAAAAAATACTTCATTTTTTTAATATTTTTATAAAACATAGACGGTCATTCTTTCGAGGTATATGTGAATATGGTAAGAATTTTCGAGTTGTTCCATCGAGTGGTGATGTATTTGTAGAAGATTATTTGACCCTCAAATCAGTTAGATAATGAGATAAATCTACTTTCTGATAGGATTAATGTTTCTATAAACTCGTAGAGTATTGATGTTTTTATAAACTCGTGACTACTTTGTTGTAACCGTTCAGGCTATGTTTGTTCTTTCTTACATGTGTCATATTAATAAGGAGACTTGCTAGTTATTTGACGGATAAGACCGAACAAATATGAATAGTTACTGTTGAACTATAAAATGAACTGTCATAACCGATTTATTGATTCTTTTATTAATACATAATATTTTGTAAATCTCTATTATTTAGGTAATGAGTATTACTGTAAATTTATTTTGTTGTGAAATATTTTCTTCCCACTATAATGCCATATCAAAGAAAGGTGCGAGAGTATACATGACCAAAAATCATATGTTTCCTCTTTTTTAAGTTGAAGTTAGTGTCTTACGTTGATGTCTACTTCAAAACACACGTCTTCACATAGATTTCAATTTATGTTTCAGAGGATCACGTGTAATTATAGAAGTATGCACAAGTAGATATATGAGTAGAGGATTTTTTTTTGTCAATAAATTCAATCGACTCTATAATATTACTGAAATTTCAATTTGATTTATTTATTTGAATCCATGTGAAACAAAAAAAAAATCTAGTTTCTAACTGTTCTTAACAGCAATTAAAAATCCTTTGGAAAATTATAAACATGACTTTATATATCTTTTACATGTTTAAAAGAGTTTCGACTAAGTAAATTGACTCCTACGGGTAGAACTCATTAAATAGTTTAATT
>Ga0123341_1004259_pt1 | contig 12525 bp, 13 predicted proteins | sample Turbeapinknodule_FD_89959 | JGI IMG/M metagenome (GOLD analysis project Ga0123341, IMG submission 89959) | Root nodule microbial communities of legume samples collected from Mexico - Turtle bean Mexico pink nodule | ecosystem: Host-associated > Plants > Roots > Nodule | place: Mexico: Nepantla... | reverse complement strand
ATTTTAAACTTATCTGAACTCTACAATTTTTGTATTTATTTATATAATAAAATATAATTTACTTATGTAGAATCTTAAATATTCGAATCAATCTTACCAAACTAATTTATAAAATTAAGGTTTTTACATAATGTTTTATTCTTTTCTTTAGTTGATGTAATTCAAAAACATTTGAAAATTAATAATGTAGAAAAAAATATTTTTGATTAAAAAAAAACCTTGTTGCCACTGCTTTGTCTGCGCACATATCCTTTCTTTTGTCAAAATTAAAGTCTAATCTAATCTATCATAATTACACACCATTTAAAATTTCCATTATTCTTGATTTTGATTTGTGAAGTACCCTTTCAAACAGTTAAAGTGAAGAAAACATTATTAAAATTACAACTTCAAGTAGAATAATTTGTTGGCCTACCTTGCTCTACTGTGCTGCAATATTATTATTGTTGTCCAATATTTAGCCTCCATTTATGAGATCTGATGTATAATGTCATTTTTATTGGTTTGTGCCGAAAAAATTTGAAGCATGCAATTTCATTAAACTGAATTGGAATTATTTCCTTGAGCCTCCACCTTATGCAAAGTAACAGTAATGCATTTATTGCTGAAAGTGTAAAACAATAATGAATGAACCTACTAACTTGGCATCACTGCAAAGCCTCAGCAAATTCTGAGTTGGCTTCATTTTCTCCTACTTCTTGTCATAATCTTCACTATTCCTAACCACCAATAGAAGACATAGTAAGTCCAAGAAACTTCGGTTTCTTCCACGCAACATTCTAAAGAATTCATAATTTTTCACTTCAAAACTTCCCTTAACTTTTCTCCTAGGAAGTAACATTTATTTCTCTTTGCTTCTTACTAACATACATACAATGCTAGTAGCATACACTAACAACAGTGTGCTTTTCAACAAAAGAGACTCTGAATTCATTCTCTTATGGCTGATGTCAATTTCTAGAGGGGGGCGTTCTTTTACTACCTATGTAATACAATAATAATACTAAGCACTATATCTATAACTCACCAATTCTTAAAGTCCTAGACCCAGTAATAATGAAGAACAAAATGTTTATAAATAGTTAAATCGTGACAGATATAATTTTAAATCCTCCAATGATACTTTCTGTTAATCTTCTTACTGATAAATAGTTAAATATTTTGTATGTTGGGTTTTTCATTGTTTTATATAACATGTTCAGATTCACATTATGAAATAGTAGCTATTAACTGCATTGCTTTTTTCATAAACTCACAAAATTGTCTGACACAAACTAAACATGGTTTTGTCTACTACCTAATCGATCAGAACTAGGAGGTTTCCCTTCTGAGATGGGACTACTAAAAGTTAGTTCCGCAGCAAACACCAAAATCTCTTTGATAAGTCAGCTGATTCACAAGGTTCACTTATTTGTCTCTCAGAGTTCCAAGCCCTGCTTTGTTAACACCGTCTAAAGTTAAACTATAAAAAAGTTGTAGTACTCATTTTCCTCTTCCAACCTCTCTCCTTCTAAGGTGCTGTTCCACTTTGTCAGGAACACAATGAGAACAATGGTTACCACTTTCTCATATCCAACCTCTACCTACTTTGTGAGGTCTTGTTCCATCAGAGAAAACCATGACCAAGTTAAGCAGATCAGAACTAATGGGAGTTTTAGGTCGCCAATTAAAGTTGAGACACTAAGCCAAATAGCTGGAACTACTTCCACCACTCTGGGTCAAGCTGTTACAGTTGATGAAAATGGTCTGCGCCAAAACATCCCAACAAAGAAGCAATTGGTTGATCCTCATCGCCAAGGGCTCATCACTGAAGGTGGAGTTGGTTATAGACAGACCGTTGTCATTAGGTCCTATGAAGTTGGAGCTGATAAAACTGCCACGCTTGAGAGCATCTTCAATCTTCTTCAGGTGATTAGTTAAATACACATGTTGTTGTCATATAACCAGAGTTTTCACTGCACAAAAAGCATTAGGGCTTCATTGTTTTGCTGCAAAATGCAATCTTGCGTGCAGGAAACAGCATTAAATCATGTTTGGATGTCTGGGCTGCTCGGTGATGGGTTTGGGGCGACACATGGAATGGTGAGGAACGATCTCATTTGGGTTGTCTCAAGAATGCAAGTTCTGATTGATTACTATCCCATCTGGTAAAGTCCCTTTCCACCATTAGTTCCCTTCAAATAATTTTTCTGTTGTTGGAATATACTAATCAAATCTGAGAATTTTCAACTCGCTTGAGACAAGTCTTGTAAAAGTTGTTGTACTACTTGTTGAAGGTTTTCTTGGAATCTTCTCCATATTCAACAACTCTTGTCTTGTACTGATTTGGCAGCAGAAAAAGCTACAAATATCTCTAGCTCTTCAAGAGGAGTTACTTTGTGACTGGCCATAAGCTCAGCATATTTGCTGTAGACTTGTACCAATTTTAATGAAATGAAAATTTAGTTGATTGAGAAAACCATAATAACAAGAGATGAATTTGACATGATTCAGGGGAGAGGTAGTTGAAATTGACACATGGGTTGGAGCATCAGGCAAGAATGGAATGCGGCGGGACTGGCTGATAAGGAGCCAAGCCACAGGCCACATTTTTGGTCGTGCAACAAGGTATGTACTATGCACTATGTTCATGTCTTGCACAATGTTTCTAACAATTTTCAAACTTTCCACGTTTTATACCTGTGTGCTGATTGAGATAAGCCATAAACAGCACGTGGGTGATGATGAACCGTAAAACAAGACGCCTTTCCAAAATGCCAGAAGAGGTGAGAGCAGAAGTTGCACCTTGGTTTATAGAGAAGCAAGCAATAGAGGAAGATGCTCAAGAAAAGATAGTCAAATTGGATAAAGAGGCAAAATACATGAATTCTGATTTGAAGGTATATATTGCATGTCTCATTTGAGCTTAATAGGTACTGTCAATGTTAAAATATGTCAATCAATCAGAAATCATTAAATAATTTTTAAAGTAGTCCCTTTAGAAATCAACAAATTTACCATATTTAACAATTTGTAATTGGATAATAGCATAAAAAATCTTTGCTCTGTCAGTACATATACTATTTACTCTTTACTCTATTGCATTACAGTTAAATTACTGCTGGCTCTGCCACAGCACAAAGAATGTACACAATTATTGACTTTGTGCACCTCTTCACTTTTCAGCCCAAGAGAAGTGATTTGGATATGAACCAACATGTTAATAATGTGAAGTATGTAAGATGGATGCTAGAGGTAAATTGCAAAGGTTTATGGACTCAAAAGTCAATACTCATTAATTAGTCCTTATAGAGCATTGTGAATCTCATAGTTAATTTCTAGTGTTGATTGCTTCTGCAGACCATCCCAGACCAAATTCAGGAGCGGCACCAATTATCTAGTATCACACTAGAGTACAGAAGGGAGTGTGGAAGCTCAGATATAGTTCAATCATTGTGTGAACCTGAAGAGGATGAAAAACTGCATGGTGTGGTAGAACCAGATTACTGCACAAATCTTCTGAATGGGTTATCATCAGATATTATAAATGGTAGTGGAGTGCTGACTTACCTTGAGCAGAGGCCATTAAGGTATACACACCTTCTACAAATCAAAGGAGAGAAACAAAACAATGAAATTGTCCGAGGAAGGACAAGATGGAAGAGGAAGATTGTTACAATGCCATTTTCCACTTAGACTTGGTAAGATATGTGGACTCGTAAGGGACAAATGTTGGCATATACTCTTGTGTACTCACCAAGAAATTCTTGGTCTAAACGAAAACTGATATGATGGGAAAAAGACAACCAGGAAGTGTTTGGAGAAAACAAAATACATGTAACAATTCTAATGAAGTGTAAGTTGTGATCTGATTTGATTTATGAAATCAGTATAAAATGTGATTAGTTAGTTGTAGTAAATTGTAGCTATATATGATAGGTGTTCATAAGCTATATTATGATTTAAACTAAAATAAAAAATGGTTTCCAACAAATAGAAGTAAAAGTTTATCTCACTAAGATAACGAAAGGCATCTCCATATTGTAAAAGGAACATTAGGAGGGAGTTCAAAAAGTAAACATGAAATAATGAGGAATAACCCCTCATTATTATAAACACGTTTTGGTCGAGTGTTAATGTCGTTTTTTTTTTCTTTCCAACAACTTTGATGTTATACAAAGTGACAAGCAATGGGCTACTAAATCTGTCATTATTACGTAAACACCAACATGCTTCGGTGCATGCATTATTACGTAACTATTCAAGCACTATTCTTTATACCGGGGATTCTTTTTAATCTCTGCACGATTAAAGTAAAATGATTTTATTGTCTCCTTTTTGGTGAAAATAGTTTTAAATTATATATATACATGCATGCATGCAAAAAGAATAAAAGATCAAGTAAAAATATTAGTAAGCAAAATGTTAAGTTTTGTAAGTTATTTTTATATCATACAATAAAATATTAAATCTGAAAATGGTTGCCTGATAATATTCCGAATAATGGTATTTGTAAATCTCCAACAAAATTATGATAAATTTAGACAATTGCTGAAGCAAAAACATTCTTCACTCAAAATTTCATTAAAATAACTGGGTACACACGTTTCAGAATGATTAATTCCGATGGAATGGAAGAAATTGGCCAATTTAGCAATGGTGGAAACCTATTCAAAAAACAAGCCTCATAAATAACAGGTGCACCTCTCTACCAGCTGCTGGAACTAATATTTGCCGCCCAAAGAAACTGTGATCCACTACACTAAGCTAGGAGAATTAATATTCATTTACAATTTAATTATGAGGTTGATGATAGTATTTACACCATGTGTGTATGGCTATGGATTTGGTATCCATAAAAATGAGGAAGGAATCAATCAAAGAATAATGCATTGCAACTGCAATAGTAGTAAAATTATCGCCTCTTCTTGTTCCCTAGACTGCGATGGATTTGCCAAGACCACAAAAGCAAAAATGTAACAATTGCCACTCCAACACTCGACCAGAATATTACCAGCCATATAGGCATTGCTTTGGGATACAAGCCTGTGGAAACACACCATGTACGTAATCAGTGAATTAAACAATAATCAATACTAACCTCTAAATATGACACACAACACAAGGATTTATATGTAAGAGACCTACGTACCGTGTCCAAACTTAATGCAAATCAGAAGTTCCACAATGCAAATGGCAAGAGAGAGCCAACAATATGCTCCAACCTTCTTCACTGGCTTTCTGTAAAAATCACAATATTATATGGACATAAAATGTCCAGAACTCGTTAGGATGTTGCCAATGCCATTCACCATCATTCAATAGACAATATATAAATAGAAACATAGGAATGTACCTGTCTTGAAGGTATGAATTGTACTCACGAATTGTTGGAATTGCAAGTAGCCACCACAAAATCAACCTATATATGACAACTGAATTTCGAGGAGGTATCCAGAGACAAAATTTCAAAAAGAATGTGTTGAGCTCTACTGTCAAAAATACAATGCAAAGACTAAGCACTTGAATGAAACGCCAAGGACCAAGCAGTGGATGCCACTCGTCTTTGTCCCACTGAGCCGGTGTGAATTGACCCAATGTTCGTTTCACCTAATGCCAATATCAAGTAACATAGACCAATCAAGTCACATACATTTAGTCTCCTTAGCAATCATAATAAATTACTAATAATTAACTAACATTGTCTCAGATGGTGAGATGAAGTGACTGTACTAGATTATTATTACGAGATTAAAGAAGGACAATTTTAGTAAAATCATCTGTCAGAGCATAGGCAATTGGCTATTGTTCCAGTAGCCAAAGAAAAAGGCATTCCAAGTTTAGTGATTTCAATTTCAATAGGAATCAAACACTCAAGCTTAATGAAATAACTGATGACAGAGAAACATACTTTTCCTATTATATTAGGCTGCTGGCTTAGACCGACCCATTTGTATGTTTTCCCATCAAAGTATCTAACAGTATGCATTCCTGCCCAAATTCCTGCAGATTAATTAATCCAACAGATGTTACAATCGGCTGAAACAATTTCAAATCCAAAAAACCACTAATTCGATGCAAGAGTTTACTCAATACCACCAGAATCATGAATTATGATGCTTAAAGAACCACTAAAATTCAAATGATGTACTGAGTTTTCTGGGATGAGCAAACTGTTTGGAAATAAAACAACTAAACTTGTATATAGGCTTGAATATCTTCACGGACAGAGTTAAAAAATGTCAATACAATTAATTCCTTGAAGCTTCATTGTAGAATGAAGATCTAAAGGAATTTGAAAATGAATTCCATTGAAGCAATGTGAAATCGTAGTCAACCCGCAATATTTAACAGTTCCTATCCAAGATAGTTTAAACAACTAGACAAAGACATTTTCATATATATTTAAGCTAGAAACAGTAAAGATGCATTCACTAGATGTTAGAATCCCATAGTTTTTCAACATTTAAGGGTCTGGTCATGTTTTAAAATCAATATTTTTTTTATTTTGTTGACAAAATGAATGTGTATAGATTCAATCTGTAATTATGGTGGTACAATAAATAAGTTCATTCTTCAACTAATAAACCACATGCAATCTTTGAAACTTGCCAAAAGAAAACAAAAAATGGATCCAAAACTCTTACCGAACCAATTGCAGATCAATATGTCAAGAATAATACTGTCCCACCAGCACTCGTTGAAATTTGGCAACATGTGACGAAAAGTATACTGAAAATGCCAGCACAGAATACTTCGTAAGCAATTCGATAGTATAGTTATAACTTATACCAACGCAATAAAAAGGTCAAAGCTTCATGGAGGCACAAACCCCCAACCAGACCTATCTCAAAATATCAAAAAAGAGTGTATTAATCGGATAAGTATCAGGCCTTACCTCCACCAACTCAAAACCAATCGATAACACCCAAAGAAGAGGCTGATTACGAATCAATATTGCTTTCCCCCACCACCCAATAACATGAGCTAGAACAAACTCATCAAAAAGTGTCTCCTGGGAAATGAAACATAATATAAGCCCCGTGTTAGATCCAAATGTGATAGAGGTATAAAGTAACTTTAAGAGAGGATATACAAAATCAAAGGTTGTGAAAGGAATCATACATAAACATTCTTAAACCTGCTTGCAGGGTTTTCAGGCAGATATATACGGCAGTCGGCGCCATAAGATCTTTCTGGAAGTTCTGCCAAGATCACACACAGCAATTACAAATTTTTAAACTGAAGGAAACAGGCTGATCCATGACTAACCGAAAATGTTTTAAAATCCCAAATACAACACATACATAATGAATTAATTCCAACCATTTCAAAGCTAAAAAAAAGAATCGGATTGACTTACCAAGACCAAGATCAGGATGAAGAAACTTCATAAACTGTCGAGCATCATCACGCTTCTGTAGGGACAAAAATTTAGAGTACATGTTAGACCACTTTCATTCACTTGCTGGAAACAGAGCAACAAATGACAAATATTATTATGCCTCACAAGACACAAATGAAGTTAGAGGAAGCTAACAGATGAAAGAAAAGTAAGCAAGAATTTAGTGCAAAGTTTTTTTTTTTTCAAAGTTGTAAATCTAACAAAATTGCTTAAACTTTACACAACAAGAATTTTCAAATCGAGACATGGAAACCAACCTGAAAAAGTAAAAATGTGAGGGCAACAAGATAAACAACAGCCATCCCATGAACCAAGCGCCAAATTGCAGGATGTGGCCGAATAAGAACCCTGAAAGAAAATGGGAAAATATTTATTCAGGTAACAACTTCAGCTGATCTAAAATTCTACTAATATCATTACTCTTCCACCGTCATACACTACCAAGAGGCTGTGACAAACTCATATTTATATTATCGTCTATGTTAATATTCTTACATACTCATAAGCAAAACCATTTTAAGCGGAATTAAATTAAAATTTGTATAGAAAGAACGCCCCTAAAAAAAATAAACACTTTGGATTCCCAGTTATCTTCAAACAGTTCCATATCCCATCCGCACTCTCTCTAACCCAACCTTGAAAAGAAGCACCTTCCACTAACTTTTCTACCCAGCAAGTAAAGTAACAGCAACCATTCAATTCAATCATGAATGATATCTTGATTATCTCAAATAACTTGGTCCATTAATAATGTTCTAAAACAGTGGTGTGTGAGTATGAAGCGGTTGCCTTATTCTCTTAACATAAACTCACTCTTGAGTTTAAATGTGAAATAAATTAACTGATGAAGCCTGGAATTAAATTATTCAAACACCATCTCTCAAACCTGAAACTAAAAGTTTAGAAACTCAGTTCAGTCCCCTTCCAGATATAGGCAAGAAAATAATCCAATCATGTAAGAAGTCACAGAAAATAAGGAACATCTTCTTACTCCTTTGGGATCTAAATCTAAAATCACAATTAAATTTAATATAATAAATGTAAAATAAAATACCAAACTAAACAAAATAAATTCATTCTGATTACTCACGTAGAAGGAGCTTGCAGCAGACAATAAGCAAGAAAAACAGCAATCATTGCCCATACACCCCTACAGAGAAACAGTTGTGCGGGCATTTAGCATATGTATTACTCAGCAAAATGATAAGCACAGCGAAATGAGAAGTAATTAAATTAAAATTAACAAACCTTTTAACAGAAGTAACAAGATCACCAGATGCATCTCTTTCTGGATCAAGTGCTCCACTTGCCCAACTGGCATATACAACAGTGGTATAAAAAAAAATAAGTAGGGGGAAGAAATTTGATCTTATTGAAGAACAAAATTTACAAGTAGATAAAAATACACCACTCGTTAACATTAATTTATCCAGCTCGACACTCACATGAGAAAGCAAGCACCAATAAGTAACAATGAGATGGTGCGAGGCTTGTATGCCCATGCTGTCCATGGATCATGTTCATCATCTACATTTGACAAATGAGAATTACCATTTTCTTTAATAACATCATTTCTCTTTAATCTTGCATGACCGTTGGACTCCATATTCCGTGTTCCACAGAAGCTATACTCTCTACCTACAATCAAAATCAAAGAAATAAGATCATTTACAGATGCTATGACAAATAGCCTCCGTGTTTTATACGCATATATAAAGCAATCCGCTTAATTCATTAAAAGTCTAGAAGATAGAAACAATGAAAGACAGCACCATATATAAAAAGCACACCAAACATTTCATTATTCACAATCGAAGAACACATGGAGCATTAACAAGATTAGTGCTAAATACCAGTGTGTAATTGAATTTCAGTGACATGATATATTTATACATACATATATATATACATATATTAAGATAAATAAAGAAGAGATAAAAAGTGTCCACATATCATCGTATCTGAGTAAAAATTGCACACATGCATAATAATCACAAACTGTAAGGTAAGGGGATTAAACAAGACAGCTCCATGAAAACATGCAACCAGAAGTCTTTTCTAAAAACTAGAATATCGGTATTGCTATGGACCGCAGGTTAATATCAGTTATCCTTGGAGTACTAAGTACATAACCAATAAGTAAAACAAAAGTAACTTATGTATAACAAAACCATCTTAGGGTTCAAAATTAAAGGCCAAACAAAACTAGCTCACGCAAATCCACAGAATTTACAAGAAGCCCCAAATTTGTAACCCAAAGTAGTATCTGGTACAGAATTCAATGTGCTTTTTTTTGTGTCTGAGAAAAATCATTGATTGACAGCCCAACAGTCCATCACAAATTCTACAGTATATAACAGAACTCGCCAATATCTTGAACACAGTACTACCCATCAGCATCTTAACACATATATGACACCACATGCATACGCATCACAATGAATCAAACTGAGTAATTAACGGATCCCCATCGAGAGCCGAACTACACAAACCGTTGCAGCCCAAAGCATACTATTACTATTCCAAAAAAAAAAAAAAAAAAAAAAAACACTAATAAATTTCAAAACCCTTGAAACCCAAAAGCATACTATTACTATTCAAAAAAAAAAAAAAAAATAGAAAACACTCATTAATTTCAAACGCATTGCGTCATAAGCGTTGGAAAAGCATTCAATTTCTAAACAAAGGCAAATTACCAAAGGCGGTTACATGAGCACGATGGATCTAAATCTGGCAGAAGAAGCAAAACCCATTACGGCAACGCGTAATTCAACCCGGTTTCGATGCATGTAACAGCGAAAGCAACAGCAATCGAACCCGGAATCCAGTGGAAGAAGGGCGAAGTGTGGTTGGGCGGAAAAAAGCAACTTTTGAAAAAAAAATAAAAAATGGAAGAATTGAAGGAAGCGAAAACGGAAAAGGGAGGAATAAAAAGAGAAAAGACGGAAAAACGGTACAGTGAATGTCAGGAGAGGTAGTAGATTCGAAGCACAATCGAGAAAGAATGCATAGCGGAGTGCGCGTGTGAGTATGTGCGTGTGTGCGTGCGAGTGATGATAGATATTATGCGGATATGATATGATTCGTAACGAAAAAGAGGTTATACATACAGAGGGCGAAAAAGCAGGTTATAATAAAGTCTTTGTTGCGTTGTTGCATAGAGAGAGAGAAGAAGACTTACGCAGAGAGAGAAAGCTGAGAGAAGGTGTGAGTTGGGCAGACAAAGGACCCCTGGCCGTACGATTGGAGAAACGAGAAGATCGCAGCCGTGGGATCAGAGTAATGAATGATGAATGGAATCAGAGGAAGAAGAAGATAAGTGTGAGAGCTGTTTCTCTTTCCGCTGCTATGCTAATGAATGGCGAAATTATAATATTTATAGAGATGCGTTTGGGAAAAAGAGGGGCAAAATGGAGATATTGTATTGTTTTCTCTCTGTTGGGTGTGGTGGGTGAAGAAGGAGTGAGTGAAAGTGAGTTCGTGTGTGGTGGCTGTGTTTTGAGCAGAGTCTGCAACAGCGGCGAAAAGGCGAAGGGTGATGATGAGAGAAAATTAAAAACACACACAGAGAAAGAGAGAGAAAGAGAGTACGACGGTCAAAGATAGATTTCAAGATGTTTTAGATACGCACGATGACGATGATCATGAATCATGGACCAAAAGTTCTTTTCTTTTTTTCCTCTTCCTTCTTTGCCCCTCTCTCTTCCCCTTATTTCCCTTTTCTTCCTCTCTCTCTCTCACCCTACAAACACATCATAAAATCAACTATTCTCTATAATTAATTACAAGCTAACAAAACCTTACATCACACACCTTTCTCTCTCAAAGTACAAGGACCATTATATTAAATTCAAAATAGGTATATAAAAAACTATGATTTATTATTATTTATATTGTTTATAAGATAAAGGAGATGTCTCTTAATGGTTGTGAAATTCTAGTTGGGAGTAATTGGAGAAAAGAGAAAAAGTTGGTGTGTGTTCTGGTACAAGAGGTAAAAGGAAGAGAATTTGTGCATTTAATCGGTTATTTTATGTGGGTTGTGTGTGAAGAAAAAAACACACGTAATTCTAACCTAACTTTGTCATCTACATACACACGAACAATTATTAATTTTTTATTTTTTATTTTATTGTACACTAATTACAAGTACAATAACTTTTTAAAAATTATAAAAATGATATAATGATTAAGTTCACTCACTAAACAATATGCATAATTAACCCAATCCAATTGATTCTGGTTTTATACTTAAAAAATGTGATGCATTTTCAAGTATGTATGCAAGTGTGATCTACAAACACAAAAATACAATGTGGGGTAAAGCCAAATTGAATCCAACAACTGCAAACAACAAACGCAACCAAAATGAATCCCAATTGACACATTATTCTCTGTTTTTGAAAAGAAAAAAAATGTTGGTGTTTGATGTATGTTTACGAAAATGTGGGCAGCAAAATAAATTTGGAAGAAATTGTTTTTTAGTGGAAAAAGCATGCAACAATTTAGTGAGTGGATTGATCTTTAATGAGATAGAAAATAATGACATCTATCACAATCGGGCAAACTAATCGTACACACCTTAAACACTTTCTGTCATCTTCTGTAAATGTTTCTAATTTCTCCACTTTCTTCATTTTACGTTTTTCCTTTTTCTCTTTCCCTTTCCTTCATCTTCTTGTGAGGTTCGTGTCAATCGCTTTTTGGTTTTTCAACTTATCACTGTGATTTATTATGTTCATCACTGTTACTATTACATCCAAATTCATTGCCAAAAAAATCAAATAACACCATAAAACTAATTGGGGACTACCAAAAACTCCATTTTCACAACACATATTAGTATATACATACACTAACAATACTAATACTTTACTTATTCTCAAATTGCATGTATCAGAACTAATGAAAACAATAACAATTTATTAATTATCCCACTGTGATCAGACATTTATTAAGTTAGTTTCATATAATAGTATTCTTGTACAATTTTTCTTACTTTATCACTAGTATATTTCTTGTGCAAATGTGTACTTACATTTTTATTACATTAATATATGCTATATTATTTTATTATTTTTATGAATAATAAATTAAAAATGAACAATAATACAATTATATATGTATACGTATATATAATT
>Ga0123341_1004256_pt1 | contig 12528 bp, 5 predicted proteins | sample Turbeapinknodule_FD_89959 | JGI IMG/M metagenome (GOLD analysis project Ga0123341, IMG submission 89959) | Root nodule microbial communities of legume samples collected from Mexico - Turtle bean Mexico pink nodule | ecosystem: Host-associated > Plants > Roots > Nodule | place: Mexico: Nepantla... | reverse complement strand
CTCATACTGTTATATATTAAAAATCTATTATATGTAATTGAACGAAAATATAATTGACAAAGTACATTTCAATTAAATTCGAAATTATGCCAGATATTTTGATTACTTTTCTTTTCTCCGTTAATTATTTGAAAAGTCAAGTAAAAGTAACGAAAGTGTGTGTTCCTCACTGATCTCTCTCTCTATTCCGTTCAAAGCGCTTCAAAGAACGGAGAAAAAGAAAATACCAATTTCTTGAGAGACAAAAATCCGAGAGACATGTCTTCCACCTTCGACGTTTTCACCGTCGAGGACGACCACTTCGCCGCCCCCGCCGCCGCTGACACCTTCTCCGGCTACGGCGACTTCTCCACCTTTCCCGCCGACGACGTCCCCATCGACCACGTGGCGGCGGCTTCGCCGGATATCTTCGGCTTCAGCGATCCCGATCCAGGCTACACCCAGTCTCCCTTCGAGCAACAGCACGTTGTCGAGAATGGGAATGAAAATGGCTCCGAAAACGGCTATAGCAACGGTGTTTTTGTCTCCGACGGACCGGTGCTGCCGCCGCTGGGAGAAATGGAGCCGGAGGAAGGCTACGTCCTTCGGGAGTGGCGCCGGTAACTCTCTCTCCCTGTCTAATTTTTTTTTTAGTTTTAAGAGTTCGGTTTGTTTTGTGAATTTGTCAGATCTTGTTTGAGTTCGCTTAGATCTAATTGGTTAGGATTGGGAATAGGAAGAAGCGAGTTGATGAAGTTGTTCGATCCAATTTTACTTGGAATAGTTACTTGAGTGATTGATTTGTATGATTCCGCTTAGTATAATTTTGTGCTTTGGTGGGAGTAATTGATTTGCATTCACCAGTTTTTATCTGCCATGGTCCCTTACTGGTAATGTGGATGTTGGATCTGAGTGGTTAGTGTTTTAGAGAGTAAATTTTGTCACGTGAAAATAGTAGTTGTTGGATGCTATGCAGCTTGGACTCCAGTCAGAGCTGATTCTACAGGTTGGTTGATCTGAATGGTGTGCGCATTTTCTTGCATTAATAAAATGGTGGAAGGATCGATTATCTTTGTTGAGCGGTTGAAGTGAGATGATCGTATTCCAGTTCACTACATTCAGTCTTCCATTTTCCGTTATCGTCTCTTCCCCAGGGAAGCAATTTACAAATGTCCTTATCTGATGATGATTAAACTTGGGGAGAATTGTGACAAATCCTCCCAGCATATTTGCTATTAGAATTTATTTATTTTTCTCCTTTCCCGTTGCTTCTGCCTGTGTAGTCCAGGGAGTAACAGAACCTGGTGTAAGTACATAAGATTCATCTTGTGTGAACTTTGATACTTACGTAGGTTTACATTGACACTGCTTCTATCTATTTATAACTGCGGCACATTATTTTGTATTTCTAATGTTTGATTTCTCTCTTTACGTCATGCATTGAGCATCTACTGTAGGCTCAATGAAGATAAACTAATGATGTTTTGATTCATAAACTGCATAATTCAAGTTTTCCTTTAATATTAAGTAGCCTATGGTGAAATTAGGATTCTAATTTAATATTTACGTTAATTTTTATGTGGTGCATAACTTTACATGCAACTAAGGGAGGGGGTTCTTTTTTAAAAAATTATTTCATAAACTGCTGTCATTTCAAGTTCATATTCCTAAATACCCTGAATTTGGAGTTGGTAATTACTCAATAAAATCAGAGAACCTGATAATTGTTGGCAGTGCCATTTTTCTTTTATAAATATTGGTATCGGATGTGTTTTATCTTGTATGGTTCATCCTGGAAGATGGCAATATAATGCATAAAAAGGAATGTTTAAAATATAATTATGTTATTAATATACTCTATAAAAATGTTAAATATGACCATTAATACAAATTCCGTTTGTTTGATTTTCTGAGGAAAAATTATTCTTGAACCTATGGTAACACAGTGTCTTGCTTGCACTTTCATCTTTTACAATTAAGATTAAAGATCTATTGCATGTTTGCTGTAATCGGTTAACAAAAGTGAATTCATTTTGCAGTCAAAATGCCATTCAGCTTGAGGAGAAGGAGAAAAGGGAAAAGGAAATGAGAATGAAGATTATTGAGGAAGCCGAGGAGTATAAGGTGGCTTTCTATGAGAAAAGGAAGCTTAATGTTGAAACCAACAGGGTTCAAAACAGAGAAAGGGAAAAGGTAATTTCTACACGCAAGACATGTATAATATATTCGCAATTATCTTTATATGTTCTTATAACTTCAGAAATAAACTTATGGAGCAGTTATACCTGGCTAATCAAGAGAAATTCCACAAAGAGGCTGACAAAAATTACTGGAAAGCTATAGGGGAGATAATTCCTCGTGAGGTTCCCAACATTGAGAAGAGAAGAGGCAAAAAGGATCAGGATAAGAAGCCATCAATCACAGTTGTCCAAGGCCCAAAGCCTGGGAAACCCACAGATCTTTCTAGGTTGAGGCAGATATTGTTGAAGCTGAAGCATACACCACCACCTCACATGATTCCCCCTCCCCCTCCCCCTGCACCTGCTAAAGACTCCAAAGATGGGAAAGATGGAAAAGAAACAGCACCTAAAACTAATGGATCTGCACCAGAAGGTACACCAGGATCACAGCCAAAGGATGCCACCACCAATAACGGTACTGACGATTTACCCCAGAAAGAAGCTCCAGTACCCCCTGAGGAGCATTCTTCTACATAAATCTGATTTTGCATACTATAGCCCTCACAATCTTTCTTCTGCTATCCTTATTCTCCTGGCAATTCTTTACGGATCCTTTTGTCATGCTATTAGCTTCTATGGCTTTTTTGGTTTGCAATTTGTTTTCAATATTGAGGTTTTGTATCAATTGTATCCTTGATTGACTATTATATGACCTTGGAAATTCATATGTTGGGTTTAATATATCATCTAAAAATAAAGAGTATTTTTTATCTTCTATGATTATTGCTTTTTGTTTTTACATTTTATTGTTCGTGTATTTGATGTTCTGTCTCCCTATTTATATTTTAATTCTTGAGCCTAGGTATTTTTTTTATTATCTTAGTTCTTTGTGAGCTCGTAAAATTGATTTTGACCAATATATTATAGATTAGCATTTTTCTACAAGGAATATTATTTTGTTTGACTTCTTCTATTGTCACCTGAAATTACATGGCAAAATTCATAATTTCGTTAGTCTAATTCTAGTTTTAGAATCGATTGGACCTTTTCAAAGCTGAGCTTGAAATTGTTTATAGCTTGAATATGACAGTTTTGGCCAAAAGAAGTAATAATTTCTTAAATTAATTAAACCAAACACTAAAAAAAGGCCGGCCTTAAGTTAAAAATACAGGAAATTCGTTTTTTGAGAATAATGTTTGAATTAATTAATTATTATATACTAAAGGGTTAATGCAAATTATGAATATTTTAAGAAAAAATGGGTTTAGACTAGCTTATTTGGAAAACAAATTAATTTTTTAAACATAAAAGGTAGCTTAACAACATAAAATCAATTATTTTTCAGTATCAAGAGATACCCAAACATTGATATTTTCTTATCGTAAGTTAAAGAGCAATTACTTTGAAAAATCTATCACAAAAAAAATCATAAAACCCTTTTTCAAAAAAGAAAACTTATCCAAGCCCATCTTATAAATTAAAATACATTCTTAAAAAATAATATACAAAAAAGAGAAAATTGTAAAAAAAAGAAAAAAGAAGACAATCCCTCTTTGTTCTTTCTCTCTCTCTACTATTTTTTAACTCTGCAATTCACAGATCACTAGTTTATGCTTCACCGTGGGGCCAACTGAGTAATACTGGAAGGGTTAGAGCTATATTGATAGCTTGTGGATTCAAAGGATGACTTCTTTTGAGAAGATGCTCCTGAATCCTGGAAAAACCCTGGTACTGTTAGTTGCTTTTCATTCAGCCTCGTGTTCTTGGACAGCATATCCACCACTTGGGACATCATTGGCCTTCTACTTGCTGCAGCTTGTGTGCAGAAAAAAGCAACCTTCGCGTACCTAATTACCTCTTCCTCAGGGAATTCACCCATGTCTGGATCCACAAGCTCCAACAGTTTCCCTTCTTCGTACAGTTGCCAGGCCTGTTGCAAAAATAAAGATCATTAAGTCCAGACCAAGTCCACATTGACAAGAATGAACACATAGGTTGCATATATATGGGAAGATGAAATATACATACCCATTCCAAGAGATATTTGTTGGACCCTCCCCAGTTTGTCCTGGCACTGCTTTTACCACTGATTATTTCAAGAATAAGAACCCCAAAACTATATACATCAGCCTTCAGGGTTAACTGGCCACCCATTGCATATTCTGGTGCTAAGTAACCACTGCATTTTCAAACCAAAGCAGGTCAGAACATTAGTGAGATCCACTGTCCAAGTATACATTGAACAATTTTGAAAATGCAACTAACTATCTACTTGGTTCTTTGGGAAACTGTAGAACATTAAATATAAACATAAAAATTGATGTAGAGCATATGTTGAGGAACCAGTGAGCTGTAATGCTCGGGTCCAGTGCAACTGTATTCAACTGACTTACGAACATTCTATAACAAAACATGGTACCTAGTACGTTCAGAAAACATTAATTCAGATATCCTGATTGACCCTGAAGTTTTATCACTAACATTGCTAGTTCGGCTGTCATAACCAGATGGTGATTGGTGAAGGATCACCAAATATGAAGAGTTTTTTCTCCTTCTGATATCTAACTAGATAGTAGCCAAAAAAAAAACTAAATGCACATCTTTCAATGCAACAGAAAATTAAAAACCATAAATTTTTAACCATGAATCTGAGGTATAACATACGTTGTTCCAGCAATCCTTGTGCTAATGTGAGTAATGTCATCTGGAAATAATTTAGCCAACCCGAAATCTCCTATTTTTGGATTGAAATGTCTATCAAGTAGTATGTTGCTTGCCTTGATGTCTCTATGCACAATGTGTGGCACAAGTTCTTCATGAAGAAATGCAAGACCTCTAGCAGTACCCATGCAAATACCAGATCTTTTTCTCCAGTCTAATATGATATTTGATCCTCTAGCACCTACAAAATGTTGAATAAAAGAAAAAAAAAAGGTTATTGTTTCATCCTATCATCTGCATATGGATCTTGGTTAGTGATTCCATAATTCACAGCAAAACATTTGGAAATTTACCAAGTAATGCACGATCAAGGCTGTTATTTTGCACATATTCATAAACTAATATGCGATTGGTTTCTTGAACGCAGCAACCAACCAATTCAACAAGGTTTGGATGCTTAACATTTGATATAGTTTTAATTTCAGATAAAAATTCACGAACTCCCTGCTTTGACCCAGCTGAAAGCGTCTTCACTGCTACCTGTCTTCCATCTTTTAAGGTTCCCTGGCAAATTTCAACACAGCTATTTAGTACGGACGTAGCAATCAAGAGGAGGATAAAATAACAAAAATGTGACGTTATTTCTTGGTACCTTAGCTTAACTAAGCTAAAGCAGTAAAGAACCCTCATAAATTCTAAATTTGTCTTTCTGTGAGAAAGGAGGTTTAATAAGGCCTCCGGCGAGGGAAAAGGTAAGCTGAATAAGAGGCATCTCTTTTGTACCCATGTCTATACATCCTTCAGTTTTATGATTTTAGAAAATATAAAAGAGTGATTTTAGCACAAAATAGAAGCATTGTTTGTACCCACATAAGAAAGCCTCTCTCACTTTCTCAGAGAAAATTGACAGTGCTCAAATCTTATAACTAATAGTCCAAGCATGAAAGCAAGATTCTATGATGTCAATAAAGGGGTACAAGAAATAAATATTTCAACCAGAAATGATGGGCATGGAACCTTTCTATATTTGGGTCATTGAATGCCAAAATCAAATTTACGCGAAGTTCATGTTTATGTATAAGAATAATCAACTGAGCAATATGAAGGAAATCAATATCTGTATGTATCATGTAAGCAAGCATATGGAGAGTGGAATGGTTGTCAAAACCAATATTGCTATACAGAGAGAATAAAAGAACAAGAAATTGATAAGGTAACAGAATCAGAGAACTTCCAAGAGAGAAATTAGAATTCCATCGCCCTTCTGGCGATAATCGACCCTGCTAAATACCAGTGCCTCACCTCATACATACTCTCTCAGGCATGGGTTGGTTATTTTGATCCTCTCACTCATTCTCCTTCCCAAATCACGTGCATCAGCTGCCACCTATTGAGTTACATCATGTGCTTCCTCCACTTGCAATCCCTCATTTTCCCTTATTATCCTTTAACTAGCAGTAACCATTCCATTTCCATTTGTTACAGTTTATCCCTTATAATTTTATAAACAAAATAGCCTATCACTTCGTAAGAATTGTAATGCAATGGTACCCCAGTAAGTGGAGCATGTCAAGTGAGAGGAGCAAACAATTCCCATTGGATCATGTGTGTAAGTTCAAGAATAGAACAACAAGTCACATGAATAGCAATGCATATCTAGATCGTGTAAATGGGGTTTTGAACGTCATGATGGTTTTACTGCCACAAGAACAGTGTAGTAGTGTCTTCCTTTGGATAATACAGATACCTATTTGGCCTAAGATTGGCACTGGTATAACAAAAGAAATCTTAATTCAACATTACAGAAAGATATAAGTTAAAATAGCCCTCTTGTAGCACAGAAACCTCTGAAAGAATCTTTTTTGGTAATGTTACAACTGATCAACAGGCATATTAATTCCATATTTTTACAACTTATAATAGAGTCTGTGACCTAAATACCTGGTAAACAGTTCCAAAACCTCCTCGTCCTAGCTTTTTGCTTGGATGATAGTTATCAGTGGCCAGTCTCAGGTCTTTATCAGAAAAATTCTTAACATTATCAAGTGGAAAGCCTGAGAAACAAAAGATTTGTATATCACAATCAAAATAGTGATAAATAGGAAAAACAAAAAATTGTACTTATAAAAGTATCCCTAAATATATACCAGAATGCTTTTAAACATCATTACAACCAAACTAGTAAAAATCCCCAATTATGTGTGTTCCAACTTCTTAGATTATTTTTTACCTATGTATGAACTAAATGAACACATTTATCTTTTGAGTCTACAACTTAATGAACTGTTGCTATTGTCAGACCTGCCTATGATAGTGACCAAAATGCAACTATGCAAGATGGCTTGATTAATAATACTCAAGTCGAACCATTATTCAATGCATCACTGTTCTATACATTAGCGATCAGGGTAAATTGACAGTCAGAAAGTGCAGGCTCGTTGGTAAAGCTAAAGCCAATAAAAGGAACAAGAAACATGCAATCAATAGTGTCTAATCTAGCATTATTGAAAGGCTGCAGAATATCAGAACAAGTAATCAACAACCACCCTCACCATCAATCTCATTAGGAGTATGAGAAGTGCTCCTTTTCTTCTTGAGAGTTGAGGCTCCAAAGCAGCCACAACTCATAATGATCCTGGGATGCGACTGCTACACTCTGCACTATTTACCATATTTCAACATAAGTGAAAAGTGCAATTTATACACTTTAATTGCAAACACTATAGATATAGCAATGCAAAGGCACGGAACTCAAGCACACACATTAACAAGGTAGAATAAACAACATGCTCAACTGAAATGATTCACGACTTTGTGCAACAACTTGACACGGATTGCTGAACTTGGTAAATATCACGAAGAGAAATATTAAAATTCTCACAAACCGAACCCAATTACATGGACTCAATAACAGAAATTTCAATAAAAGTCAATTGTTTAAAATTTTCATATCAATTGTTCCATTCTTATATTTCTTTTCTGCTGAATCGGTGATCAAACTTAGATCCTTCAGAAGACTTTGTACAGGCAAAAAACACCAAACTAAACTGAAGGACAATTCCAAGTTTGCAAAATTTTCCAATTTCACCAAACCAAAAAAAGAAAAACAGAAGAGAGAAGAATCAACTCCCAAAACAAAACCCCATTTCCAGATCAGCTCATAATCGCAATCCGATTTGAGCATTCAGTTTATCATCCAGAAAGACTACACCTTTAACGTGTGAAAGTGAGGAACCCCATTTGGGACAAGAACCCCTTCTGGGAAACAAGGGAGAAAAGTAAACGAAAAACTATGATCACCTTTGGGAGCCCAAAGAAAATGCTAAAGTCTAATGAAAGTTAGGTGGTTAAATAGGAATGAGTTGAAAATTGAAGAGAGAGGGGAAAGAATGGTATTAAAAAGAAGTGGTTTATGTTGTGTGCTTGGTCTTTGCGGCGATAACGAGTAATGCGTTGTTGTGTTGTATTCTCACTTGGTTTTGGTCCAACTCTTTGCCACAGGAATGACCGTTTCTTCTTTAGGCTCCACCTCCCTCAGGCTGCTAAAGACTATCTCCAACCAACACCAATCACTCTTTCCATCCAAATCCATGTCTAACTCAATGCATTCATTCTACTGTTTTTTAAGGATGTCTCAATTGTGAACCTTTATGTTGGTTAAAATTTGATAAATTCAATGATTTAATTAAGGTTTTGAAATCAATTTTATTTCTATACTTTTTTTTCATTACTCTTTTCCTAGTGTTCATTTCTTCATATTTCAGCACTTTTTTTTGTTTTAAATTATAGAAGAAAAGTTATGTCTCAGTTACAAAAAGTCAAGTTTTCCTATTGAATGGTGTTTATAGTTATACAAACTTTATCATTTAGTTTCTAGTTTAAAAGTTATTCATTGCCTTGGTACTATTTTATTCTCTTTTAATCATTCTGGTTAAGATTATTACGATTAAAAATTAAAAATAATATATATAAAGACAAAAAGTTATTATTTGGAGGGTGTGAAACTATATTTAAAAAGCAGAAGAACTAAGAAGGTCAATTTTTTCAACTATGACTAATTAAGTGAGAATGAAACAAGAACTTTATATAAATTAAAAATAAGGTTTGGGATAAGTTAATTTGGAAAGGTTTGTATAAATTAAATCATATATAAATTAATTTAATGATTGAGAAAAAAAAATTATTGTTAACCCTATAAAAAAAATTATTAACACGTCTTAACTTTAAGGAGGATTATAAAGACTTAAAACTTGTTATATGTCAAACATATAAAATCTTATCTTAGTTACTTGACCAAACTCTGTCAACTCTTTGGAATTGTTTGAGTGGTTATAGGATTTCACATTTCTTACTATCTACTGTTTTTTTAACAAGGTAATGATTAACGAGATCTTCTAAGTTAGTTACGTAAATAAATATTAAACTTTCTTAACAAACTAACTCTTAAACATTTTGTTATAAAACAATATTAACTTTTGCCGAAAAAAATAAAACATTATTAACTAAAAGTAAGAAGAATTAATACTTCATAAATAAATAAAAATATTCAACAACTTTATTTATATAGTATAAAAAAATAGAGTGTTTATTGCGTACTTATAGAATTTGTGTGTTTTTTCTATGTAAGACTACAAAATATTTAAAAGAGCTTCTACATAGTAAGTAAATGGTATAGTCTAACTGAATTGAACACTGATGCACAAAAAAAAAATTAGACTAGATGATTTTTTTTTTTCATTAGACGAATGTGATTTAGAATCAATAAATCACAATTTTTCATCTTGACTTCAAACGATGAAAAAAATTATATAATCTTTATTTATCCTCAAATGGAAAATTAATCATTTTTAAGCAATGTTTGAATATCGCTTTTGTTAAAGATTTAGTAAATGATTTTTTTCTTCTGAAACTACCTTCAAAACTGTGATTTCACTAGACTTAACAATGTCTTTAACAAAGTGAAATCTAACATCAATGTGTTTGGTTCTCTCATCGAATATTTGATGATAAACTTAATGTATGACATCGCAAAAACTAGTCACAGTCTTGTACAATACCCAATTCTTTTATCATCTTCTTCGATTGCAGTTTACCCCTTATGTGAGCACGATATACTCAACTTGAGTAATAAATAAATTCACCATTGATTTCAAACTATTTTCCCAACAAACTATAGTTTCAAATGGTGTGAAAACATACCTAAAATTGACTTTCTAGTGTCAATATTCTTTGTATAATCTGCATCCACAAACCCTTATAGAGCTTCTTTGTTATAGGTAGACTCTCTGTACACCTGTCCACATGACAATATTGTTTTGTTTAAATATCTTAATGTCCACTTCAAAATCTCCTAATGAGCACGTCAAGGGTTCCACATGAATCTGCTAACCATACTAACAACATGTGCTAGATTCGGTCCACTAGACACCATCTTGTACATGATGCTCTTTATTCCATTAGAATATGAAATAGTATTTATATCCTTCATTTGTTCCTCAAAACTAGAACTTTAGGTAGTCGATAACTTCGTGTGATGATCTAAATATGTACTCATTGGTTTAGATTCATATATCATAAACTTCTCAACAACCTTTTTCAAATATCCTTGTTAAGATAAACATAACACTACACCCCAACTATCTGGTTCCTTTGTATATTTATCTCAAGTATTCACCTCGTGAGACCAATATCTTTCATCTCAAACTTATATATATATATATATATATATATATATATATATATATATATATATATATATTCTCAAACAAGTTGGGACTGAAAGAACTATTACCTTCATTTTGCGTCAGTTGTTTTCTACCTCTTCTCTTCACTTGACTTCCTCCTTCTCTTCTTTCATTGTCCTCCTCCTTTTTCTCGTAAACTCAAAGTCTAGATGGTACCTGCAAAAGACACTCTGACACTCAAGTGAGACCGTGATGATGACGTACCTTTTGTCGAGATCTGTGATTATTTATATGATTATCATAGATCCTTTCTTATTGGGTCGGATCAAGATTTTTTATCATAATTAAAAGTGTATTACCTGATGCTTAATCATTGTTTGATTTCGATAACCTTCTATTAGTTAATGAAAATGACTATTCTTATTACATGTTGAGACCTTCATTTATCATTCAAACTCGACCGGTATATATATATAGATTACGATAATTTATTCTATATTTACATTCATTCAACCATTAATTTATTAAATTTCATAATTCAAATGAGCTCATAATAATGGATATACGATGTAGTTGAGATTTTATATTATTTTGAAGTGAACAAATTAAACTATTAAATTTGGATAAAATCAATAGTTGAGATTCCGTGTAAGTCTTAGATAGATTCTAACAAATATTAAATTTAATATTTTGAATGAAAGTGATGTCACCATAAATATGCATGAGTCAGAAAGTCATGGTTGCACAAATTCTAGAAGCTTCAATTCCTTCAAAGTTCTCCAACATTTAAGTTATCCCTATAAATAAGGAATCTTAAAATCTATAGAAATTCATTTCTCGACAAATTTGACTACCTATATTTTATTACTTCATACTATTCAACGTGAATTAATTAACATACACTTTTTAAGTTTAATCAAAGATCTCGAATTTAAATGTCATTTTGCACCAAATACTTTCTAAAAATACCTTTATTTTCGATGGTACTTTTATCTAACTTCAATATTTTATATACAACAGATAACATAAATATGAGTTTTGACTAAATTCATCAAGTAAAAATAGATATTAATCATTCAATATTAATCATTCAATATATATAAATTTTATTTATATATCTTAATTTTTAATAATCTTTATACTTCTTTTAATATCAAATATTTTCTTCAACTATTTATAATTTATACCTCAATAATCTTTTTAATAATCAAGAACTCGAAAATTTAATTTAAGGATACTTGTTTGTAATTAGTTAGAATTACCCAAGTTTGACTTTCTATCAAGTTTGGCACTCTATTAAGTTTGACCTTCCATTGACCTACTAAATGTAAGAAAACTTGTGTACATTGAACTACAATCCTTTAAGTCTTAAGTCATTTTACCTACAAGTTCGTCAATCTTAAACTTTACAAAGTTTGATGCATATAAAATCAACATTGAGACTATTCAAATAATTTTGTTCATAATCACTTGAAGAAGAACAAATTATATAAACTAACTTTATGTACTATAAGTTTTCTTAATAACTTTTCCTAGTATAAATTATTTAAAATTTTAAATTGTATGTAAATTAATCTTAACTTACAAAATAAGTTTTTTTTTTCTTAGTTTTGTTTTCTAGAAGTATTTACCAAAAAAATTGTCTAGAGAAACTCATTTTTCAATCATATTCTAATCACGGGAATATCTTCACTAAAATTCAAGTTACATATTTCATAATTTAAAACAATGTATAAAGATTAAAAATATTAAGAAATATATTTATTATTTGAAAATATTTTTAGCTTATGAGTAATATTAAAAAATATTTGACGTACAATTAATAATAATAAATTAAACAAATATATTTTTTACTAAATAATATAGTTGACAACTTCTAAATTTAGCTTCTTTCCACCACACTTTTTCTATAAAAAAAAAGTTTAACTAAATATCATACTTAAGAAATTTAAGTCTTAAATTCACTTGTGTTAATATACCATATTGGCATTTAAGGGTTTGTCAAATATTAAAAGACAATTATT
>Ga0123341_1004255_pt1 | contig 12529 bp, 16 predicted proteins | sample Turbeapinknodule_FD_89959 | JGI IMG/M metagenome (GOLD analysis project Ga0123341, IMG submission 89959) | Root nodule microbial communities of legume samples collected from Mexico - Turtle bean Mexico pink nodule | ecosystem: Host-associated > Plants > Roots > Nodule | place: Mexico: Nepantla... | reverse complement strand
GTATATATCATTTTTTTAAAATAATGGAGAAACATCTTATAAACAAAAGAATGAAGAGTAATAAAATCAACTAGTTATAAAATTAAAACAATTTGTTATTTTTATTTAAAAACTGTCGTAAGAATAACAATTATTTTGTATATAATTAATTATTATTATTAATTCATTAATACTTATATTTATAAAAAATAATGAAATATAAAATCTGTATTAGGAAACACAATTTGATAGTTAGTCCTAGCACACAATTACACAACAACCAAGAACCCTCAATCTCACGCGTCCAAACCAAACATCCCGACAGCGAGATGTGGGGTCAAGAATTAAATTCTAATCGCGCGTGGATTTGCGTTCTCGGAGAAATCAAAGCACTTTATATATCGCATTTAAAATGAGAAATTGAAAAGAGAAATTAAATTCTCATTCTAACGTGAAAGGGACAGAACAAAAAGAATGGGGTAGAGTGGACGTGTGTAAAGAATATTCACTAGATTTGAATTAATAGTTCAATTCCGCAATACTCTGGACTGGGTTCTTATCATACACGAAATGATAAGTCTATATGATAAGTAGTTCTACTGATTGAATAAGTCGATGTACTTATCTCTGATGGGTCAGTAGAAAAAGAGCGACCTTGTACAACGCATCGAAGATAGCGAGACCGAGTTTCTCTTCTCTCTCTTATCCGCAGCCTTTCAAACCCTAAAAATTCTCGAATTCTGAGCCCTTTATATAACCCAGGAGGCTCTAGATTTCATGAGGATTTTAAGGTTACCTGGGTTGGGATTGTTAGAGTCGGAGTGAAGAGGGAGAGTTTGTGGTTCACATCTTGTTGGTCGGTGGGATTGGAGTTTTGTACTGTTTTTGGTTCTTTAAAGGTCGTATTGGTTCTGTTCGAAGATCGGGATTCGGAGATCGAAATTAACGGTGTGGTTTTCAGATTGGAGTTCGATATGTCTTCTCTGAGCAGAGAATTGGTGTTTCTCATACTTCAGTTTTTGGAGGAAGAGAAATTCAAAGAATCTGTACACAAGTGAGTGCCTTTACTCCCCTTTTTTTCCCCTATTTCCCTGCAAGTTGCAAGTTGTTATGTCGTGTAATTTGGGTGATGGTTAGGATTTGGTCTGAATTTGAAATGAGGTAATCATGTTTTGAAAGTGTTTATTTTTTCTATGAGTGTTCTGGTTATCTAATTATTGAGGAATGAGGCAAAATAAGAAGAAGAAGAAGAGAGAAATGCTTTAATTTCATATATTAGGGTTTTTTTCTTGTAATTTACAATTAATTGAGTATCAGAACTGCTGTGGTTTTCTTGCGTCTACATTACTGGTTTTTGGACGGTTGGGTTTTGTACGAGGGTCAATTACTCTGTCAATTGGGCAAATGCATTGGCAGAACTAGGTGTTAAACTCTGATATTTTGAGGAGGCCAGCTTATGATTTTTTAAAAATTATTTTTTAATTTTTTATAATTTTGAAGAGATACGTATCCCCTATAATCAGACATGCCATCCCTATATACAAGGAGACATTATTATTTACTTTGACACCACCAAAGCCTAACCAATCTCCACTTGAGCACTTGACAAATAACTGCGATTTATTAACTTCTATTTGCCGTACATTAAGATATGTCTAATGTTGAGATTGTTTGAGTCTATTAATGCTTGATAGCCAGGAATATGCAACGATTTTTCTTTCAGCAAGTGTATTAGATCATGTAATGTCTTCTCCTTTCTATGTGGCCATTACACTTTTCGGCTTTATGAATTGGGGAAAACAGTTAACTACTTTAATATATGGAAGCTGAACTTGTAAACCTTTTAATGGTAATAAGCCTGTTCCTTTCACCGAAGTTATATAATGTTCTTACTTGGTGGGCGGATTTGAGAAGATAAAAAGAAAAGCCGAATACCCTTTCTGTTTTCTGAAGTTTTTTGTGTAAGAATTTTCATTATTGTGCCTGTTCATGTTACTCTTTTAAAGGCTTCTTAATGTTTGCAGGCTTGAGAAAGAATCTGGATTCTTTTTCAATATGAAGTACTTTGAGGAAAAAGTGCAGGCTGGTGAGTGGGAAGAGGTTGAGAAGTATTTATCTGGGTTTACCAAAGTTGATGATAATAGATACTCAATGAAAATATTCTTTGAAATTAGGAAACAAAAATATCTGGAAGCACTTGATCGGTATGTGGAACTTCGTATTTTTTTCTTAGTTTTTATAAATGCATTTGTGCTTGTTGTAACACTGCACGTCTTGTTTTATCTATGGTGTTTTTCAAAATTTTAGGCAAGACAAGGCAAAGGCTGTTGAGATATTAGCTGGTGATTTAAAAATGTTCTCCACCTTCAATGAGGAGCTGTACAAAGAAATAACGCAGTTATTAACTCTTAATAATTTCAGGTAATATCTAAAATATATATAATCTAATGGAATACATTGTTTGTCACTGCCTTTTCTTGACTGTTAGGTGGATGAGATTGTACATGTGATTCATGAATCTTTGATTCAATTCACAACTAAATCTAATTAAGTGTTAAGCTTGACAGTAGAGTGGTATTTTGTTTCACATAACAGGGAGAACGAGCAGCTGTCCAAGTACGGCGACACCAAAACTGCTCGAAGCATTATGCTGATAGAGCTGAAAAAACTCATAGAGGCAAATCCTCTTTTCCGTGATAAGCTTATCTTCCCCACCCTTAAGTCATCAAGACTGAGAACTTTAATCAATCAAAGGTATGTATGATTATTTTTTATCCGGTAAATGATCAGAATTTGGAAGGTTTCCCATTCTTTTTTAACTATTTCTTGTAAATTTGAACTTTTAGTTTGTTTTGTGCCTTATTTTTTTTTATCAGCGAATTTATATCTGCACCCTATCAATGCAGTCTAAACTGGCAGCACCAGCTCTGCAAAAACCCAAGGCCAAATCCAGATATTAAGACTTTATTCACAGATCACACATGTGCACCTCCAAATGGTCCTCTGGCACCTACACCCGTCAATCTTCCAATTGCTGCAGTTGCAAAGCCCGCTGCTTATACTTCTCTTGGAGCTCACGGTGTATGATACCTTTCATATCAAGCAACTGGTTATCTTGATTTTTTGTTGATAGATAGATACTATAATTGTTACCATGTTGACTAACTAATAATTCAATTTTTTAAATTTTGTAGCCCTTCCCACCAGCTGCTGCAACGGCCAATGCTAATGCTTTGGCTGGTTGGATGGCCAATGCCTCAGCTTCATCATCTGTCCAAGCAGCTATTGTCACGGCATCAACCATACCTGTCCCACAGAGTCAAGGTTAAGATTGTAGTTACCCTATTATTTTCAGTAAAACTGGCTGTACTATTTTTTATGACATTTACATGCCATGCACTAGTTTTTTTTTACACTTTTTTAAAAAGCCTTATAATCTTTGGTGTCTTGGCTATTGCAATTTGCTTGGCTAAGTGAATAGGAATCTTTATATTAAATAAAATATCACTTGTTCAATAGTTTCACTATGTGGATACCTGAATTAAAAATCCACATTTCTTTAACAGTGTCTATCTTGAAACGTCCTAGAACACCTCCTGCAACTTCTGCCATGGTTGATTATCAGAATACTGATCATGAACCACTAATGAAAAGGCTTCGTTCTGGTCATTCTGTAGAGGAGGTAACTTTGAAGAATTTCTGTTTAATTTAGTTGTGTCTAACATACTTTATGAAGCCAAATATTTTTGTTACTTTTTTTACTTTTTGATGACTCATGACTGATTTCAGTGTCGTTCGTTTATATAATTTAAGGTTTCTTATCCCTTGGCTCGACAAGCCTCTTGGTCACTGGATGATCTGCCAAGAACTGTGACTATGACATTGCATCAAGGATCCTCTGTGAAAAGCATGGATTTTCATCCTTCTCATCATACCTTACTTCTTGGTAATGTTTATCATAACTGCATTATTCTAATATATTGGTTGTCAAAATACTGACAAAAGCATAATTTAAATTCCTTTTCTTCTAATGATATATATATTTCCATTGATTAGTTGGTTCAAACAATGGAGAAATTACCCTCTGGGAAGTCAGTTTGCGAGAAAAGTTGGTCTCAAAGCCATTCAAAATATGGGATGTGTCTGCATGTTCATTACCATTTCAGGTTTCATACAGTGCAATATTTATTGTTTGATATGTAGTACCCTTGGTTATCAGTCTGACCCAAGAAAATAAGTGCAGCATAAACTATTATTGCCAGTATATTATTTTGCCTGGCCACCAGTGTTGCTGCTGGAGAATTCAAAACAATTGTAATTAATGCTGAGAATTTTTCAGGCTGCTGCTGCTGCTGCGAAGGATGCACCTATTTCTGTCAGTCGGGTCACATGGAGCCCTGATGGAAGTTTTGTAGGTACGAAACATTATGTTTCTAAAACCATTTTTGAAGCTGTCAGTAAATATCTAACTGGTTGCTTTTCTGTAGGTATTGCTTTTACTAAACATTTGATTCACCTGTATGCTTACACCGGATCAAATGAGCTAACCCAGCGTATAGAGGTGATATTTTTTTTCTTCACAAAAAGTAGCTAAAGTTTGTTTGCAGTTTAATTTACATTTTCTTTTTAAGCAGGTTGATGCTCATGTTGGGGGTGTGAATGACTTGGCATTTGCTCATCCAAACAAACAGCTGTGTATTGTGACTTGTGGGGATGATAAGTTGATAAAGGTTCACAAAATTTACTTTGCAATTTTTGGATTGTGCAAAAATTATCACTTTTTTCTGATTAAAATTTTGATAGGTATGGGATTTAAATGGACGCAAACTGTTCAGCTTTGAGGGGCACGAGGCACCTGTATATTCCATCTGTCCCCATCACAAAGAGAGCATTCAGGTAAAAAGTGATGCATCTGTAATATTTAATGTTTATACTTTAGAATGTTTTCTGCTATATACCGCTTGCTAGAATTTTATAAATCCTTTGTCTATTTCAGTTTTACTATATGTTATTTTGTATTAAACATTTGAACTTATAAAAAGCGGCTTTCATTGTCTTGAAAAATTACAGCCCTTTTTCTGTTACACTGCATGTATTGGCCCCATTGGATGAGAATATGTATTGATTTAACTTATTGCAATTTATATATATGTACACATATACACTCTCTAAATGTTGGTTATGTAATTTTGCAGTTCATATTTTCAACTGCCATTGATGGGAAAATAAAGGCATGGTTATATGACAACATGGGTTCTAGGGTTGACTATGATGCCCCTGGCAACTGGTGCACCACAATGCTTTATAGTGCTGATGGAACTAGGTAAGCTGGATCTTGATGAGGGTATATATTCCTCCAAGTGTCATGCTCAAAGGATACCTATGATGTATTATATTGAAGTTTCCTATGATGTCTTTCATTCTCCATCTTTCTCCAGGTTATTTTCTTGTGGGACAAGTGAAGATGGAGAGTCTTTTCTTGTTGAATGGAATGAAAGTGAAGGAGCCATCAAGAGAACATACAATGGGTTTAGAAAAAAATCTGCTGGCGTTGTGCAGTTTGACACAACCCAAAACCGCTTTTTGGCTGCAGGTGAAGATGGTCAAGTTAAGTTTTGGGACATGGACAATGTTAATCTTGTTATAAGTACTGATGCCAATGGAGGATTACAGGTTGGTATTTATGGTTAACTAATTTATTTCTTCTGGAATATGACACCCAATAAAATATCCTGTGTATATGAATTTGTTTAGAGCCTTCCACGGTTGAGATTCAACAAGGAAGGAAATATTCTGGCGGTTACTACAGTGGACAATGGATTCAAGATACTTGCTAATGCTTCTGGTCTTAGATCTTTAAGAACCATTGAAACTCCCGGATTTGAAGCATTGAGGTCACCCCTTGAATCAACTGCAATTAAGGTAGTGATACAGTTTATTTTTTTGCTTGAACACTGATGTTTAGATCTAAATATGTTTGATGTTACTGTCTACTTTGTTTATGCCATGTAGGTATCTGGCTCTTCTACTGTTAATGTTAGTCCTGTCAACTGTAAAGTGGAAAGAAGCTCCCCTGTCAGGCCTTCTCCAATTCTTGTATGAATCTAACCTTGTGAAGTTAATAATTATTAATTCATTATTATAATGTTAACAATGACATTGATAGTTGCTTCAATTCAGTACACACACTCTAGCATGTGGGCTATTGTTTAGTCCTTTTATTCTTTCTTATAGTATGCTCAAATCAACAATAATTCCTTACCCATGTAAACAGTGGAGGACCACCTTTTGGATCTTCTGCTTCACACTTTTTGAAAAAACATGTTCTATTTTTGTGGTACCAGTAGATCCAAAAGGCATACACAAATTTGTTTTACTTATAATTTGGCATTTGTATTCCTCTGGAATAAATTAGCTAATTGTTATTTATACCTTCTCTAAGTTGCATGTGTTGTGAATTTTACTGCATCTTAATACTTCTTTGCACATGTATTGATTTTGGCCTTTTCAATAAAGAATGGAGTTGATCCCATGGGCCGAAGTGTGGAAAAACCAAGAACTGTGGAAGATGTAATAGAGAGAGCTACTAAACCATGGCAACTATCTGAAATTCTGGATCCTGTCCAATGTCGGTCAGTTACCATGCCTGAAAGCACAGATTCATCCAGCAAGGTGTGTTGCCATTTGTTTATTTGAGATTGCCATTATTCTATGGCTAACTGTGTCCTGTACGGTGTTTTAATAATCTGATCCATGCATAGGTTGTTAGACTTTTATATACAAACTCTGGCGTTGGTATTTTAGCACTTGGTTCAAATGGTACCCAGAAGCTTTGGAAATGGGCTCGCAATGAACAGAATCCTACTGGGAAGGTAGTCTTCAGCAAATAATTAATTTGCATTTTTTTCCCTTAAGTTCTTTGTTTTCTCTGTGCTTTCCATATGTTTGTTCCTTTCAGTAGAGAACATAATTCTGATGTTAATATGATTACAGGCTACAGCCAATGTTGTTCCACAGCATTGGCAACCCAACAGTGGTCTTCTTATGACTAATGATATATCGGGTGTCAACCTTGAAGAAGCAGTCCCTTGCATTGCACTCTCAAAAAATGACTCATACGTTTTGTCTGCTTGTGGTGGAAAGGTTTCCCTATTTAACATGATGACATTCAAGGTGTGTCCTCCGGATGTACAATTCTGATATTCCATTCATTTGTTTAGTTTACTGATTACTTCACTTTTTAATAGGTAATGACAACATTCATGCCACCACCTCCTGCTTCTACCTTCTTAGCTTTCCATCCCCAGGATAACAACATTATCGCCATTGGGATGGAGGATTCAACCATTCATATCTATAATGTCAGAGTGGACGAGGTGATTACTATCTTTGACTAGTTTTCTTGTTTTGATACTTACACTATTGTTTCTAATAATCTCACACCACTCTTTTCCCTATTTGGGGGTATGTTCCAGGTGAAATCAAAATTGAAGGGTCACCAGAAGCGTATTACTGGTTTAGCTTTTTCAACCAATCTTAACATACTGGTTTCATCTGGTGCTGATGCTCAAGTAAGTCTATTATCTGTTTTCCATTCATACAACATTCAAAGTGGCACGGAAAACCTTTCAAAGTGGATTTCTGGTGCAAGTATTTTGCTGGCTCGCTACACTTAATAACTTGCGTTTTTTATTTTCTTTTGGCAACTAGAGTTTACGGATCTGTGTTTTAGTTGTATTTGTGCCTCTTGCATTTTTCTATGCTCAATTTTTTTATTTTCGGGTCTTAAGAATTTAAATTATTTTGTACAGCTTTGTGTATGGAGCATTGATACATGGGAGAAAAGAAAATCAATTCCAATACAACTACCCGCAGGAAAGGCACCTGTTGGTGATACACGAGTACAGTTCCATTCTGATCAACTTCGTTTGTTGGTAGTCCATGAGACTCAGTTGGCAATATATGATGCTTCTAAGATGGAACGGATTCGGCAGGTATGAAACTTCTTCCAATATTGATGAAGCTGCTGGTTGCTGACAATTAAAAATTAGATCCTCATAAATTCCTTTGCTGCAGTGGGTACCCCAAGATGTGCTGCATGCCCCAATATCATATGCAGCCTATTCCTGCAACAGTCAGTTAATTTATGCTACATTTTGTGATGCCAACATTGGTGTGTTTGATGCTGATAGCTTGAGGCTTAGATGTCGAATTGCACCGTCAATATGCTTGTCACCGGCAGCTTTAAATGGGTAGGTTTCAGATTAGTAATTTGGACTCAATTTAGTCTCTCTTATATTAAAGTTGACTAACACACTCTTCTCTCAACACTATTATGGGTAGATTTCCTTTCAGTTCCGCTAAATAACCTATTCCACACTTGATTCAGTGACTCCCACATTCGTCTCACCCAATAGTAAATAATATATATTGCCCAACATTTTTCATGCAGTAAAGAATATGTATGTAGTAAAGAATATGTATGTATATGTATTTTGCTAAACATTTTCTCTTGTACTTGCGCAGTAAAATTCTGCTTAGTCATTTAATACAACAAAGTCGTTGCTGTTTCAATTATGGATATTAAAATGGATTTAGCATTAAAATCATCAATACTATGTTTTTTTAACAAAAAAAAAAAGAATCCTCCCTCAGAAACGGGTGCATGGTGATTTTTTATTTGTATTTGCAAAGCCTGGAGGTTAGGAGCTTGATCCTTGTGTATTATTGCAGAAGTCCATCTTTGTACCCTCTTGTGGTCGCCGCACATCCACTAGAACCTAATCAGTTTGCTGTTGGTTTGACGGATGGATCTGTGAAAGTGATAGAACCAAGTGAATCAGAGGGTAAGTGGGGATCCTCCCCACCTATGGACAATGGAATAATGAATGGTAGAACAGCATCATCATCTACAACAAGCAACCACACTGCTGATCAGGCTCAAAGATGAGCTCAATTGTATTATACTAGTATAGTTCTTTTCATCTGTAATTTTATCATCTTAGAAGTTTAGATTTTGATTCACCAATGTGTCTCGTCAATATCAGGTCAGAATTCGACATAAAATGCTAAATGCTTAGATGTACCCTGGTGTATACCTTAATTTATTCTAGTTAACTCAATTTTATTGTTTATATATAGTTGTAATGTTCTTGTTCTTGCTTACAAGTGTATCAGTCAATTTTCCTTGCGTGTTATCAATTGTCAATTTATTTATTGCAATTAGGAAAGGTCGTAGAAAATTTCATCTCCATATTGATGAATATTATATTTGTAAGAAATAATGACAAGTTTAAGAGAGAGGGTGAACTTTAAAAACATTTTGCAAATTTAAGAAATTAGATTCGGTCTTTACTGAATCAACATATTGAAATTTTCACCAATAATCTTTTAACAGATAGAAAATACATAAAATTTGTATACTAGTTCTCTATTTTATAAAGTTATATCTAGTTGCTGCCCCAGTTAAGTCTACACTAAAACAAAAATTTTACAAAAGATCAAGAACAATTTTTTTCACCCTACAAGAAATGGTTCAACATAATATTGTAAAACCCTATTAAGGAAAATTACATTGAACATCCTATTTAGTGAAACACAACCAATCTATCTGACAACTATTAAGCAATTTATTTAGTTAAGTTATTACACCTAAACTGAATACAACAGATATGATTATTTCTTGACCAGAAAGATCTTAAGCTAAAAGAAAGCTCCAAGAATTTGCTTTCCAAATTCAAAATTATAACTCTTAGGAAAAAGTTCTTTCTCACAAAATTTTCACTAAATTTTGTTTAGTATCAAAATGTTTTCAAAGAGTTATATAGAAGTATGCGTGAGGTCTAATAGACTAAATATTTGAAATAATGAAATTATTTATTAATGAAATACACATATTGAATCATAGTTTCATGTTAAAACAAATTGATAAAACCTTTAAAGAAGATAAGTCATTTCAATCTATTAGAAAAATAGTTGAACAAATTGAGAACACTCAAACAAAGTTTTAATATGATTCTTGCAAGTTCTTCTAAAGACCTGTTTTTTTTTTTGTTATACTACTCCATTTCGTTGTGGAGTTCTAGGTGCAGAGAAATTATGAGATATGCCTCTCTTTTCACAGCACATTAAATTTTTTATTTTGAAATTCTCCCCATGATCACTTCTAATAGAGTTAATATGGAAACTACTTTCATTTTCAAGAATTTTGTCAAGCTTTTTAAAAACAAAGAAAGAATCAGTTTTGGATGTAATGAATAGTGTCCAGGTGTATATAGAGAAATCATCAACAAGAACCAAAGCATAGTAATTTTCCCCCAAACTCATGGTTCTGGAAGGTCTAAAGAAATCCATATAAAGTAGTTCAAGAAGTCTTTTTGTTGAAACAAAATTATTTATTTTAAAAAAAGTTTTAATTTGTTTTCTCTTTGATATGCTTAACAAATTTTGTTATTTTCAAACTTGAGTTTAGGAAGTCATATAACTAAGTACTTAGAAATTAATCTCCTATGCCATAATCATAAATCATCATTCTTAGATAACAAACATTCACTTATTCTTAGATAACAAACATTCACTTATTGATGTAGCATGGTTAATGTCTAACATGTAAACGTTATTAATTCTCTTTTCATGAAGCAAAATTTTATCTAATGCAATATCACAAATTAAAAAACAAATTTGGTTCAAAAACAATTTTATGTCATTTGTCATGTAGATAGTTAATGCTTAGCAAACTATGTTTCAAACCTTCTACAAACAGTACATTTTGAATGATGATCGAAGAATTGTTTCCTATTATCACCTCTGCCCAATATTTTGCCTTTTCTTTTTTCGTATGTAACATATCTTTTAAGTTGAAGTAATAGAATCACAAACTTAAAAATATCTTCAATCATAATATGTATTGAACAATCACTGTCCAAATATCACAATTTCTTCTTGACTATCAAGAGTTCCTGCAAAACAAATTAACTAACAGAATGTGGTATCGTTATTAATTTGGGTCTAGCATTTTTTAACATTTTCTCTTGCACCTTTTTGACATCCATTTAATTAGATCATCACGCACATCATATTTTCTAATTATGCAATTTTTAGCATTATGAACTCTTCCCATACAATAAAAACAAGTGGTAAATGAAGAAGTGCTAGAATTTTTGAAGAAAAAATTGTTACATTTTTTAACTTTGTTCTGAAAAGTTGGTATGAAACTAATATTAACTCCGTCAAAAACACAATTTTAAGAACTAGGTACATCTTCAAAGTTACTTCTTCCTATTGAAAACTTGGTTAGAGTTTTTAAAAATATCGAACTTTATTTTTAAAAAAATACAATTTTTACCATTCTTTGAGTTTTCAGTACAATTGCAAAAAAAAATTGTAACTTATTTATAAGTTTTCTAAATCAGTTTTAGCAACTAATAATTCTTCTTCTAATGTACTAACTTTATTTTCTAGACAATTATTTAACCCCTTAAGTCAAATATTAGAAATTGCCAACGTATTTGCTTATTCATGTGTTTCTTTACAGGCTTGTAATAACTTACTCTAATTTTTAAAACTTCTAGAAGAATTAGAACTTACATTGTTGTTGGACGATTCATATCCAACCATAAGACATAAATTTGCTTATTCACTTCTTTGTGATTGCTTTTGATGATTCATATCTAGTCATAAGACATAAATTTTCTTCTTCACTTCCTTGTGATGATGAACTTGATGAGGTTTCATCATTGTATATGTTTTCTTTCTCATTTTTCCTATCAAACACTTTATCCGTGTTTTGTATATTTGTCCGTAGATTGGTTTTGACAGTATTGGATTTGGGGGAATTGTGGAAAATTATAATATATGGGTTTTAGAGTTGGTTTGAGTTGAAAAGGAGAAAAAAGAATATGGGCAGTGAGCTGAGTGATGTTGGGGTACAAATAGAAAATTATAAGAGTTTTTTCTTCTCCAAATACACCTCTTTCTTCTTTCACCCTTCAAACCATTTCCTTCAATCATTCTTCCTCTTTCGTGTAACCCTTTGATCTTCAAACTAATTACTATGACTGTTAAGTTCTAAAGGTACGGTTTTCTCCAATTTCTGTTTACCTTTTCAATTGAGATGCATGCATCGAGAATTTTCATAAGGAAGTAAAAGAGTCTGAGTTTAAGGTTTAATCTTCAGAATGTAATGGTTCAATTTTTAATTTTGAGGTGTTATTGGAGTGCGTTTAGTGTTCTTGGCCCGCATAACTTATAAACCATTTTAATTAATTATGTTTCTAAAAAATGACAAAAAAATCACGCACATATATATTAATTGGATAATTGAATTCATTACAATAAAATATAGATACATACTAAATAGATTAATAATGAATGTGTTTTATGACAATAAACAAAGAGATCATTAAAAAAAGTTGATGCTTTTCAAACATTTTAAAAATAATAAATTAAAGTTAAAAATTCTAAACATTAAACGTAAAATGATAATAAAAATATATTGAACTCTATATATTGAGTTATTAAGTTAGTGTTATTCAAATGCATTCCAATATAT
>Ga0123341_1004249_pt1 | contig 12535 bp, 7 predicted proteins | sample Turbeapinknodule_FD_89959 | JGI IMG/M metagenome (GOLD analysis project Ga0123341, IMG submission 89959) | Root nodule microbial communities of legume samples collected from Mexico - Turtle bean Mexico pink nodule | ecosystem: Host-associated > Plants > Roots > Nodule | place: Mexico: Nepantla... | reverse complement strand
ATTGCATGATGAAGTATAGCTTTAAAATTTAAATGTTCACGATGAGGTATAAATTTGATGAACAACATCAATCAAAAACAGATGAACTCAGAATTGTCATAAAAAACACATCTCTTTAATTTTGAAGAGTTTTAAAATTTTAGTCTTATATGTATACTACTAATTTTAGTCTCATATATCATATAACACCACTCTATCATACACTAGGTATCCAAGATACCTCTGAATTGAAGATTTTCCTCGTAACAAATGCCTCAGTTGTTCCTTTGAGTATGAAGAAAAAACTGTAATTTAGTGAATAGATGAATATTGCTATTTAACCTATTTTTGTTTCCTGAAACTTAAAATGACAACTGTGTGTGGGGGACTTCTCACTTCTGTGCTTCAAAAGCATTCTTCTTGAGTTTCTTGAAAAACCTAAAATCCTCCAAAATGAGATAAATTTTAAGTGATTTAATCGAAGAACTTGAAAGCATAACCGAGAAGGTTTAAAATCAATTGGAAGGAACCAAGTCAGTTTAAGTTTCATCGGTTAGAATCAATACCCTAGAGATTAAAAGTACCTCCGTTCGCATCTCCGTTCGCACATCTGTTCACGCCTCCGCTTACCTCCGCTCGCGCCTCCATTCGCCTTCGTTCGCACCTACGCTCGCTTCCGTTTGCACCTCTGTTCACCTCCATTTGCAACTCTGTTCACCTCTGTTCGCCTCACCCGCAACTTCCTCCTCCAATGGCTTTATGGCTCAGTGTTACTTACCCACTCCAATCCCTTAAACAATAAGTCTGAATATTAAAGAAGAGCTTAGTTTGAGTTTTTTTTAAAGTAATAATAATAATAATTATTATTTATTATAACTATTATTATTATAATTATTTTTATTTATTATTACTATTATTATTATTATTAAAATAAAAAAATTACATTTAGCGACCAAAAGAAATTCGGTGACTAAAAAATAAACCTATTTGGTGGCTAATTCGGTGGCAAAAATAAGCAATTATATTTAGCGACCAAAACAAAATCGGTGGCTAAAAGATAAACATATTCGGTGGCAAAAAATAAGCAATAATATTTAGCGACCGAAATCAAATCGATGGCTAAAACATAAACATATTCGGTGACTAATTCGGTCCCAAATATATTTTTTCCAATTTATTCAAAACAACCACCACTTTAGCGACCAATGGTTTTGTCACTCTCATGTTTAGTCGCTGATTTGGTTGCAAAACTAACTAACATCATTAAGAATTTACTTGGTCGCTATTTCGATTGTAGATTTGACACTAGGAGTATTCAGTGGCTATTTCGGTTGCAAATTGCGACTACTTATTTTCGGTCCCTGAATTCGGTGACTAAATTGTTATTTTCTTGTAGTGGATTTTTGTATCGATTCTGATTGCTAATTAAATATTTACTTTCATTAGAATGTTGATGATGTGAATGATTTCTTTTATGTTGATTGTGATTCTATTTTATAAAATATTATTTTATGGTAATCATTTTTCAATTGCTTTGTATACACTCATTTATCATATTGTTGTATGACAAATCTTAAAGCCCTCTACAAGAAAGGTTCGTGGGTTGCTCTGCGGAAAGTTCTAAAACTCGCTCACAATAGTAAATGATGGATGAATGTGCTTTTATACCAGAATTATTAGTAAATTCATTTACGTGAATTCTTAGTATAATTCTCTAGTTGATGATGACGAGTTTTTAACCTTTTGCTTAAATTTATTTGCCCCTTTTCAGCTTATGGCTGGTTCTTTGACATTTCTGTTGCTATGAAAAGCCTAACTGCCAAAGGCTTAGCATAATGAAAGTCTTTTTTTGAGTTTTCCTTCTATTATTTTTTTTCCTATTATTTTATAATTATAAACATTCAAATTTATTAATTTAAAATTATTTATTTCAGGCATCAAATAATGAAAGTGATGTTTTATCATCTAATCAAACAATAGGATCAAGTGTTGCAAGCAAAACTAATTAGGGATGTGTTTTACTTCTAAACTTGATTAGGGATGTATGAACTGTTGAACAGTTATGTATTTTATTTTTCAATTATGTATAAACTTTTGAACAATATTATGTGTGCTTTAATTTTCAATGAAATGAATGGATGCTTATAACTTTATACATTATTTCATTTTATTAGTATTTTATTTTATTTTATTATGAAAATATATTATGTTTAGTTTAATTGTGCAAATCAGATTATAAAAAATATGATAAGAAAGTAGTGGTTCAATTTCATTTATTTAGAATTAAAAATACGTCAGTTGAAACTGACGTATTATTTATACAATTTATTATAATACTGACAGTTAAAAACGCCACATTATACCATACATTATAGTGTTGAAATCTTTTTCAATGAATTAAATTGCAATAGTTATAATTGACACTAATTACATATAAAAACCGCCACTTTAAACATAGTGTTAAAGTGGCGGGTGTTGCGGTGGGTAGCATGAAACCGCCACATTAAACTTTGTGGCGTCCAGTTCTATGACGGTTTAGGAAACCGCCCCACACGTATATTGTAACGGTTATAAACGTCAGTTTATACGAAAATAACCGCCACATTATACACTAAATTTCTAGTGAATAAGAAAAATGTAACAAACAAAGAACCAAAAAAATGATAAACACTAAAGAAATAATGCTAAAAGAGATAAACAGAATCAACACAAAAGATAACAGGAAGCATCTTTGATTAGAAAACCCTAAATAACACGGTAACGTAACAAACAGAGAACGAAAAATGTCAAAAACACGGGAGAAAACAAATCATAAAAGATATGAAGAGAATCGGCAGAAAAGATAAAAGAAGCAACTTTGATTAGAAAACCCTAAAAAACATGAAAAACGTAACAAATAGTTCACCAAAAATGTAACCACAGAAGACATAATGGTAAAAGAGATAAAGAGAATCCGCGCAAAAAGATAAAAGCAAGCAACTTTAATCAGAAGACCATAAAAACGTGAAAAATGTAACAAATAGAGCACCAAAAATGTCAAAAACATGGGAGGAGACAAATCGTAAAAGAGATAAAAGAAGCCCCTTTGATCAGAAAACCCTAAAAAATGCGAAAAACATAACAAATACATCACCAAAAATGTCAACACGGAAGAAATAATGGTAAAAAAGATGAAGAGAATCGACACAAAAAGATAAAAGGAAGCAACTTTGAATTGAAAACAATAAAAAACGTAACAAAAAGAGCACCAAAAATGTCAAAAGCACGGGAGAAACCAAATTGTAAAAGAGATGAAGAGAATTGGCAGAAAAGATAAAAGTAAAAAACTTTGATCAGAAAACCCTAATAAATGCGAAAAGCGTAACAAACAGAGAACGGAAAGTATCAAAAATACTTGACAAAATATTTAAAAGAGATTAAGAGAATCGACAGAAAAGATAAAAGCAAGCAACATAATAAAAAAATAACCAAAAATATGATAAACACTAAAGACATAATGGTAAAAGAAATGAAGAGAATCGATAAAAGAGATAAAAGTAAGTGACTTTGATCAGAAAACCCTAAGTAACACGGTAACGTAACAAACAAAGAACGAAAAATGTAAAAAAATACATGAGAAAAGAAACCGTAAAAGAGATGAAGAGAATTGTCAGAAAAGATAAAGGAAACAACTTTGATCGGAAAACCCTAAAAATTGCAAAAAACGTAACAAATAGATCACCAAAATTGTCAAAACGGAAGAAATAATGGTAAAAGAGATCAAGGGAATTGACACAAAAAGATAAAAGCAAACAACTTTGATCAAATACCATTAAAAAACACAAATAATGTAACAAGCAGAGCACCAAAAATGTCATAAACAAGGGAGAAAATAAATCAGAAAAGAGATGAAAAGAATCGGCAGAAAAGATAAAAGTAAAAACAATTAATAAGAAAACCCTAAAATATGCGAAAAACATAACAAACAGAGAATGAAAAGGATAAAAAACACTTTACAAAATACTTAAAAGAGATTAAGATAATCGGCAAAAAAGATGAAAGCAAGCAACTTTGATCAAAAAACGATAGAAAATGCGAAAAACGTAACAAAAAAATATGATAAACACTAAAAACAATAATGGTAAAAGAAATGAAGAGAATCGGAAAAAAAGATAAAAGCAAACGACTTTGATCAGAAAACCCTACATAACACGGTAAGTAACAAACAGAGAACGAAAAATGTAAAAAAACACAGGAGAAAACGAACCGTAAAAGTGATCAAGAGAAACGTCAGAAAAGATAAAAGAAGCAACTTTCATTAGAAAACCCTAAAAATTGGGAAAAAAGTAACAAATTGATCACAAAAAATGTGAAAACGGAAGAAATAATAGTAAAAGAGATTAATAGAATCGGCACAAAAAGATAAAAGCAAGTAACTTTAATTAGAATAACATAAAAAATGCTAAAAGAGATGAAGAGAATTGGCAAAAAAGTTAAAACCAAAAAACTTTCATCAGAAAACCCTAAAAAGCGCAAAAAAAGTAACAAAGAGAGAACGAAAAGGATAAAAAAACACTTGACAAAATACTTAAAAGAGATTAAGAGAATCCACAAAAAATATCAAAGCAAGCAACTTTGATCAGAAAACCCCAAAAATTGTAACAACAAGGGACTTTGATTAGAAAACCCTAAATAACACGGTAACGTAACAAACAGAGAACGAAAAATGTAAAAAACAACGGGAGTAAACAAACCGTAAAAGAGATTAAGAGAATCGTCAGAAAATATAAAAGAAACAACTTTGGTCAGAAAACCCTAAAATACGCGAAAAACGTAACAAATAGATCACCAAAAATATCAAAATGGAAGAAATAATGGTAAAAGTAATGAAGAGAATCGGTACAAAAAGATAAAAGCAAGAAACTTTAATAAAAAAACCAAAAAAACGCAAAAAAAAACGTAAAAACAAGGGCACCAAAAATGTCAAAAACACGGGAGAAAACAAATCGTAAAAAAGATGAAGAAATCGGTGGAAAAGATAAAAGAAGCACCTTTGATCAGAAAACCCTAAAAAATGCAAAAAACGTAACAAATACATCACCAAAAATGTCAACATATAAGAAATAATGGTAAAAGAGATGAAGAGAGTTGGCACAAAAAAGATAAAAGCAAGTATCTTTGATTAGAAAAACATAAAAAAAAACGTAAAAAAAATGTAACAAACAAATCCCCAAAAATGTCAAAAATACGGGAGAAAACAAATCGTAAAAGAGATGAAGAGAATCGACAGTAAAGATAAAAGAAGCACCTTTGATCTTAAAACCCTAAAAAATGGGGAAAACGTAACAAATACATCACCAAAAATGTCAAAATGGAAGACATAATGCTAAAAGAGATGAAGAGAATCGACACAAAAAAAGATAAAAGCAAGCAACTTTGATCAGAACACGATAAAAAAACGCGTAAAACATAACAAACAAAGCACCCAAAATGTCAAAAACACAGGAGAAAACAAATCGTAAAAGAGATTAAGAGAATTGGTACAAAAGATAAAAGAAGCACCTTTGATCATAAAACCCTAAAAAATGCAAAAATCGTAACAAATACATCCCCAAAAATGTCAACATGGAATACATAATGGTAAAAGAGATGAAGAGAATTGGCACATAGAAGATAAAAGTAAGCAACTTTGATCAGAAAACTATAAAAAAAAAGAGTCAAAAAACGTAACAAACAGAGAACCAAAAATGTAAAAAACACGGGAGAAAGAAATTGTAAAATAGGTGAAGAGAATCGTCAGAAAAGATAAAAGAAGCACCATTGATTAGAAAACCCTAAAAAATGCGAAAAACGTAACAAATATATCACCTAAAATATCAACACGGGTGAAATAATGCTAAGAGATTAATAGAATCGACACAACAAAAGATAAAAGCAAGCAACAATGATCAGAAAACCCTTGAAAATGCAAAAAATTGTAACAAATAGAGAACCAAAAAAATAATAAACACTTGAGAAATAATGCTAAAAGAGAATCAACACAAAAGATAAAAGTGAACAACTTTTATCACAAAACCCTAAAAAAGACGAAAAAAGTAACAAACAAAAAACGAAAAAGATAAAAAACACTTGACAAAAACCTTAAAAGAGATTATGGGAATTGGCAAAAAAGATAAAAGCAAGCAACTTTGATCAGAAAACCCAAGAAAATGAAAAAAGCAAGCAAATTCAATAAGAAAAGTGTAAATAACACGGTAACGTAACAAACAAGTAAGCAACTTTGATCAGAAAACCATAAAAAAACGCATAAACGTAACAAACAAAGCATAAAAAATGTCAAAAACACGGGAGAAAACAAATCGTAAAGGAGATGAAGAGAATCGGCGGAAAAGATAAAAGAAGCACATTTGATCAGAAAACCCTAAAAAATGCGAGAAACATAAAAAATATATCACCAAAATTGTCAACACAAAAGAAATAATGCTAAAAGAGATGAAGAGAATCGACACAACAAAAAGATAAGAGCAAGCAACTCTAATCAGAAAACCATAAAAAAACGCAAAAAACAGAGAACCAAAATTGTCAAAAACACAGCGGAAAACAAATCGTAAAAGAGATAAAAAGAATCGACAGAAAAGATAAAAGATGCACCTTTGATCAGAAAAACCCAAAAAATGCGAAAAACTTAAAAAATATATCACCAAAAATGTCAACACGAAAGAAATAATGCTAAAAGAGATTAAAAGAATTGGCACAAAAAACGATAAAAGCAAGCAACTTTGATCAGAAAACCATAAAAAACGCGAAAAAGATAACAAACAGAGCACAAAAAATGTCAAAAACACGGAAGAAAACAAATTGTAAAAGAGATGAATAGTATCATCATGAATGAAAAAAGAAAGCAACTTTGATCAGAAAACCATAAAAAATGCAAAAAAACGTAACAAACAAAGAACGAAAAAGATCAAAACCACTTGACACAAAAATCATAAGAGAGATTAAGAAAATGGACAAAAGAGATAAATGCAAGCAACTTTGACCATAAGACCCTAGGAAATGCGAAAAACGTAACAAACAAATAACCAAAAATATGATAAACACTAAAGAAATAATGGTAAAAGATATGAAGAGAATCGGCACAAAAGATAAAAGCAAGCAACTTTAATCAGAAAACCCTAAATAACACTGTAACGTAACAAACAGAGAACGTAAGATGTAAAAAACACGGGAGAACACAAATCGTAAAAGACATGAAGAGAATCAACAGAAGAGATAAAAGAAGCAACTTTTATCATAAAACCTTAAAAAAATAACAAATATATCACCAAAAATGTAAACACGGAAAAAATATGGGTAAAATAGATGAAGAGCATCGGCATAAAAAGATAAAAGCAAGAAATTTGATTAGAAAACAATAAAAAACACGACAAACATAACAAACCGAGCACCAATAATGTCAAAAACACGGAAGAAAATAAATCGAAAAATTGATGAAGTGAATCAGCAAAAGGATAAAAGAAGCACCATTGACCAGAAAACCCTGAAAAATGCGAAAAACGTAACAAATATATCACCAAAAATGTCAACGCAAAAGAAATAATGGTAAAAGAGATGAAGATAATCGGCACAAAAAGATAAAAGTAAGAAACTTTGATCAGAAAACCATAAAAAACACAAAAACGTAACAAACAGAGCACCAAAAATGTCAAAAACACGGGAGAAAACAGATAGTAAAAGAGATGAAAAGGATCGGAAGAAAAGATATAAGAAAGCATCTTTGATCGGAAACCCCTTTAAAATTCAAAAAACGTAACAAACAGATAACAAAAAAAAAATGATAAACACTGGAGAAATAATGCAAAAAGAGATGAAGAGAACGTAACAGACAAAGAACGAAAAATGTTAAAAACATGGGAGAAAACAAACAGTAAAAGAAATAAAGAGAATCAGCACGATAACATAACATACACTGAAGAAACAATGCTAAAAGAGGTTAAGAGAATCGACACAAAAGATAAAAGCAAGCAACTTTGATAAGAAAATCCTAAATAACACGGTAACGTAACAGATAGAGAACGAAAAATGTAAAAAAGCACGGAACAAAACTAACCGTAAAAGAGATAAAGAGAATCGGCAGAAAAGATAATAGACGCAACTTTGATCAGAAAACCCTAAAAAACACGAAAAACGTAACAAATAGATCACCAAAAATGTCAACATGGAAGAAATAATGGTAAAAGAGATTAAGGGAATTGACACAAAAAGATAAAAGCAAATACCTTTGATCAGAAAACCATAAAAAACGAGAAAAACGTAGCAAACAGAAAACCAAGAATGTCAAAAACACAGGAGAAAACAAATCGTTAAAGGGATGAAGAGAATCGGTAGAAAAGATAAAAGAAAAACCTTTAATCAGAAAATCCTAAAAAAATGCGAAAAACGTAACAAATAGATCACAAAAAATGTCAACATGGAAGAAATAATGGTAAAAGAGATGAAGAGAATTGGCACAAAAAGATAAAAGCAAGCAACTTTGACCAGAAAACCATAAAAAACGTGAAAAAACTTAACAAATAGAACACCAAAAATGTCAACATGAAAGTAATAATGGTAAAGGATATGAAGAGAATCGACACGAAAAGATAAAAGCAAGGATCTTTGATAAAAAAAACCATAAAAAAACGCGAAAAACATAATAAATATAGCACCAAAAATGTCAAAAACACGGGAGAAAACAAAACGTAAAAGAGATGAAGAGAATCGATAGAAAATATAAAAGAAGCACCTTTGATTAGAAAACCCTAAAACATGCGGAAAATGTTACAAATAGATTACCAAAAATAACAACACAAAAGAAATAATAGTTAAAGAGATGAAGAGAATTGGCACAAAAAGATAAAAGCAAGCAACTTTGATCAAAAAACCATAAAAAAGAAAAAAAAAAACGTATCAAACAGAGCACCAAACATGTAAAAAAGACAGGAGAAAAGAAATCGTAAAAGAGATTAAGAGAATCGGCAAAGAAGATAAAAGCAAGCAACTTTGATCAAAAAAATCCGAAAAAAAGAAGAAAAATGAAACAAACAGAGAACGAAAAGGATCAATAACACTTGACAAAAACCTTAGAAGAGATTAAGGGAATCGACAGAAAAGATAAAAGAAAGCAACTTTGTCCAAAAAAAAACCTAAAAAATGCGAAAATTGTAACAAACAAATAACCAAATATATGATAAACATTAAGGAAATAATGGTAAAAGAAATGAAGAGAATCGACAAAAAAAATAAAAACAAGCAACTTTGATCAGAAAACCCTAAATAACACTGTAGCGTAACAAACAGAGAACGAGAAATGTAAAAAACATAGTAGAAAACAAACCGTAAAAGATATTTAGAGAATCGAAGAAAAAAAAAAGAAAAAAAAAGCAACTTTGATCAGAAAACCCTAAAAAAGGTAACAAATAGATCACCAAAAATGTCAAAACGGAAGAAATAATGGTAAAAGAGATAATGAGAATCGGCACAAAAAGATAAAAGTAAGCAACTTTGATCAGAAAACCATCAAAAACGCAAAAAAACGTAACAAACATAGCACCAAACATGGCAAAAACACGGGAGCAAAGAAATCGTAAAAGAAATGAAGATAATCGGCAGAAAAGATAAAAGCAAGCAATTTTGATCAGAAAACCCTAAAAAAATGCGAAAAACGTTGCAAATAGAGAACGAAAAATATAAAAAACACTTGACAAAAAAACCGTAAAAGAGATTAAGAGAATTAGCAGAAAAGATAAAAGCAAGCAACTTTGATCAGGAAAACCCTAGAAAATACGAAAAACGTAACAAACAAATAATCAAAAATATGATAAACACTAAAGAAATAATGGTAAAAGAGATTAAGAGAATCGGCAAAAAAGATAAAAGCAAGAAACTTTGATTAGAAAACCTTATAAACTGCATCAATTACGAAAAAAATGTCACATACAGAGAACCAAAAATGTTAAAAACACTGGAGAAAACAGATCAAGAGAATCGGCAGAAAAGATAAAGCAAGCAACTTTAATCAGAAAATCCTAAAAAATGCAAAAACATAACAAACAAAGTACAAAAAATATAAAACACACAGTAGAAATGTGAGAATGAGATGAAGAAACGGTATAAAAGATTACCTCGTCCATTGAAAATTAAAAGAAGAAAACCGAATAGAAATTAAAAATGGCTCTAAACAACACTGTATATATAATGAAAAACAATCTCATTTCAAATTTCAAAAGCAAGCGTCATTTCTACAAATTTCTAACTATGTTTTTAGGCAAAAATGTTCTCCAATACGATATCTCTGCAGTTGCCGAAATGGTGAAAAAGAGTAAAGGAAAAAGGAGAGACGGGGGGCGGAAGATTGAGATGAAGGGTTGGATTAGAGTTTGAGAGAGAAGAGAGTGATCGAGAAAGAAAAATGTGAGTTTTTAAAAGTATTATGTTACACGTTTTGACACGTTTTGATTGGTTCAAGTGTGTTGTGTTGATTGCTAGAAATTTTACTACTTTTGGTATTAAATGATTTTAAATTTTTTTGCAAAAATTTGAGGTGATGACACGTGTAAAAACTTAGACCGAGAGTCCCTCTATTTCTATTATATTTGTATTATAGATAGATTTATGCAACCAAAGACTGGCCCTTTATTGCCTTTTAATAGTACTCAAATTAATTAACAACGCTAATTTCCAAAAAAAAAATTCTTATCCTAACTGCCCCTAAATAAGAACGTGAAAATAAAGAAGCCAATCGAAAAATGACTTTTAAAAAATGTTCTTTTGGTGTTCCATCTCATATTAATATATTTAATTTATTAATATATTACTTTTTTTACTTATTCAAATTATTATCAGTTTTAAAATTTGAAATTCTGTAATCATTTTATCTTTAGAAGAAGACGTTTTAATGAATTATGAATTAAAAAACATATATATAAGAAGTTTCTGAACTCGATTTCTATATACTATCCGTTAATTGTATTAATTTTTATATTAAATTAATATTTTTGTCTTACAAATGTTTTCTACATAATAACGTGTTGATGGGATCGTGTATAAAAAATAATAATTATGGGATAAAGTTGACCAAAAGCCCTTTGGATATTGCCAAGTCAATAAAAGTAGCTGGCTTAGTGATAATAAAACCAAGGTCGTTTTTCATGTATCAATGTCCAATCTCTACATTCATTCTCCCATATATTGGGATTCAAACATTATTTTTGGAAGAGTGAAATAAACAATTGTAATTGTTAAAAACATAATTAATATTACATGCATATATGTAGCTAACTAATAACGGATATATTAAAATAGCCATTGTATGTCTAACTACTTCTAATAGTCCCTTTTCTAATTAATAACTATGATTTCTTTTTTTACATTCCTTTATTTTTTAAAAGCTGCATTCAAATGTGTAAATTGTTATTAGGTTTTAATTTTACCTTATTTTGTAAAGTCATTTTAAATTAAAACTTTAAATAAGAAAATTAAAAATAAATAAAAGTTACTTGATGGTTTTTATTTTTTTACTTTACTTTTTCTTTAACTTTTCAAAGATGTATATGGAAAAAAAAATCAAAAAAAAGATAAAAATAAATCAGTTAAACTGCCTTACATTAATTCATAATTAAAATGAAAATTTGACTCAATATTAGAGCACATATAAGGGCCAACATGGCCCACGCACAATCAGTGTTGGTTTACAAATAGAATTACTTTCTGCACCCTCCCCTTTTTAACCTACATCCTAGTTAGGCGAAATGACCAAATTGCTCTGTTCGTCACCCACTGGTGCCGTTGCTGCACCAACACAATTTTAAATGAAGAAGAGAAAGAGAACACCACACTTAAAATAAGAGAATAAAACAATCACGTTTTGAAAACTTGTTCTAGAAAACTCATAGATGTGTTGTGTGTGAGGGTTTATGATTTTTTACTTTCTAATACAAAAACAAGTAGAATCAAATATGCAAACCTAATTTTGGCTGTTGCTATGATTGATAGGTGGTAGGTATTATTGCACATGTGGTTATGTTTGGGTGGCAAAAGTCACAGATTCACAATATTGATAGAGGAATAATTAGGTAAAAGTGCAATACTTTGATGTGAACTCCAATTAATGGAGTTAGAAGCTGAGCCTTTTTATAATAGAGTATGTAAGAAGAAAGACCAGAGGGAATTAGAAAAGAACAAAGGAATAACTTATCTACCAAAATCAAATAATGCATAGAGAAGTTTTTTCTTTATGTTTTTGAAGAGATTTGGAATAAAAATTGAACATGATCTTCTGGTGGCAATCAAATAAGTAGATCTTTGGTTGAAGTGTTATTGGATTCAATCATTTTAAGTAATTTTTTTAATATGAATTTTATAGATAAAAGAAAACATAATTGGTTGGACATGTAACTAATTACAACACCCTTTGCTGCTCTAATCAAACACTTTTTGTCAATCATTGCCTTTCTTCTAGAAACTATTTATTCACACTAATGTCTTTATTTTAATCTTCATTTGAATGGAAATAAAATATAAAGAGGAAGAGAACTTT
>Ga0123341_1004247_pt1 | contig 12537 bp, 12 predicted proteins | sample Turbeapinknodule_FD_89959 | JGI IMG/M metagenome (GOLD analysis project Ga0123341, IMG submission 89959) | Root nodule microbial communities of legume samples collected from Mexico - Turtle bean Mexico pink nodule | ecosystem: Host-associated > Plants > Roots > Nodule | place: Mexico: Nepantla... | reverse complement strand
GCCTCATCTTTATTTTATGTCTTCTTTTAATTTTGAGAAGACTAGAAGGAAGAACTTCAAATATGAGGGTGGATGTCCTCTTCCTCCATTAATAAAAGCCTCCTTTATTTGATTCTCATCAAAATCTCTCACAATTCTCTCTCAATTTGAGTAGAGTTTCCTTTCTTCAATTTCTAAATTCTGAATTTACAAGAGCATGCCCTCTTTATTTGGTAAGGCCATCATGGAGGGTTTTCCTATCATATTGCCATGGCATACCTAAAAGAATATGAGTAGCTTCCATAGGGACAACATCACACGTGACCTCATCCCTATATTTACCAATAGAAAAGGCTATGAGGACTTGCTTATTTACTATGATCCGCCCCTCTTCACTTAACCATTGAAGTTTGTAGGACTTTGCATGAGGGATGGTAGGTAACCCAAGTTTGTCTACCACTCTTGTGCTTGCCACATTTGCACAACTCCCCTCATCCACAATTAAGGAGCATAACTTATCATTAATGAGGCACCTAGTGTGGAAAATGTTTTCCCTTTGACTTTCATCAAAAGGTTTTAAAACTTGGCCTAGCATGCGCCTCACTACCAATAAGTCTCCTTCACATGGAATCTCACTTTCTTCCTCACTTGGAGATCTAGAAGGGGTAGGGGACCTAGACCTTTGTGAGTTATGATCACTCATGACAACCCTTTCCTTAACCATCATGTTTCTTTTTGAAGGACAATTAGATGCAATGTGCCCAAAACCTAGACATTTAAAACACTTTTTACTTGAGGTTTTGGTGGGTGACTTAGGTGTAGAAGTGGAGGGTTTAGAATTTCTAGATTTCTAAGTGGAATCTTTCACAAAATTTGAAGGAAAATTTTTGGAAGAAGATTTGTTTTTGTTTTTCCAAGATGATTGGTAGTAGCCATCATTATGAGAGTTTTTGAAATGAGTTTTCTTTGAAAGTTGGGTTTCAACCTTGATGGCAAGGTGAACCAATTTTTCTAATGAGGAATACTCATAAAGTTCTACCACATCTTGGATTTCCCTTCTCAAACCACTTACAAATCTAGCAATTATGGACTCCTCACTTTCATGCATGTCAATTTTAGTTAAAATTGTTTCAAGCTCTTTAAAATAATCATCTACACTACTAGGTCGTTGTTGAAGGCGTTGGAGCTTCAAGAGTCCTTCCTATAGTAGGGAGGAACAAACCTCGCGCGCATGCAGTCTTTCAAATCATACCAAGAGACCACGGCTAGCCTTTTGTTTAGCCCAATGTCCATTACAATCTTATGCCACCATTGCATGGCATAGTGTAAGAATTCTAAGAAGGCTAATTTTACCTTTTGGTCCTCTTGGACCTCATGTACATTAAAATTTGTTCTACCTTAGCCTCTCATCCTAGGTAAATGTTGGGGTCACTTTCCCCACTAAAACTAGGAAATTCTACATATGGAAAATAAATTTTAGGAGCATGGTGTTGATGTTGGCGCCTTTCATCAAATTGGTTCAATCTCCACTCTTCTTATTCCTCATGGCTACTATATTGAGTAAAACTCCTTGTAACTCTCCTATGCTCCCACCTCCTTGGTTGTCTTACTTGAGCGGTTTCAAGCCTTTAGAGCCTCTCCTTCATTTGCATCATCTCTTACTCCTTTTGTGTTAAGGATCTTCTGGTCGCCGCCAACTCACCCATAAGGAATGCCTTTTAGGGAGATTGGGGTTTTGAAGATTCCCTTGAAGAAAGATGAGCCATAAAATACAAAGAATGAACAAACAATTACAGAAGAAAAGTTAGATCACTCTCCCTCAGACTCACGTCACTTTTGTATAAAAACAAAGAGGAGAACACTCAAAGAACTCAAAGAGAAATTTGTTCTCTCAACAAAGGTCTATCATGATGTTGAAAACTCTCAAATGAAAAAGACCAAAGCCCTAATCACTTGATCTTAATGGAACCACAACAAAACTTAAAGAAATTTCAAAAGACAAACAAGAAAAGCTCAAAGCAAGAAACCTAAACCAAAATTGAGAAAAGATGTATGGCAAAAAAATTTTAAGAAAGACAATCAACAAAAAAGGCAGACAAAAAGACTCTAAGATACTTACTAAATTTTTAACAATGAATCTTTCTTTAGAAATTGTTAAAGCAAAAGGATAAAAAAATTTCACAATGCTGAAATCAATTTGCCAATGAAAATGAATCCAAAATTTGAAATGTTGCTCTTTGAAAAGATTAAGACACAAGACTTTGTGTTTGTGCAAATTCCTTTCCTCTTCTATTTTTTTTATTTTATACTTGCTCTTGGATTATGGAAATAGTTTTGATCATGCATATTTTCATATAACTCCAAATATCACAAAAAGTTTAGGATTTAAATTAATTGTTCACTTGAAATCTTTTGTTTGCAACTTAAATCTACTTCTACTAAAACAAATTTCTAAATACTTTTAAACTTTCACAATTAAAAGCAAAGCAAGTAGAATCAAAGTATAAGGACTCCTATAACACTAAAGAAGATAAGACTCAAGGCAAAAGAGGCAAGAACAATAAAAAACATGAAGGAACATTCAAAAAGCGAACAAAACTAATGAATAACAATAATGTTGAATTGAAAAGCAAGAAAGTAAAGAGCTGAATTTAAAAGTGCTTGAAGTAAATACAAGAAATTAAATGTGCTTGAATGTAAAGACAAGGAATTAAAGGTGCAAGAAAAGTAAAGTGTCAAATCAACTCAAAGAAAAATAAGCTCAATAACCTAAGCTCTGATAACCACATGATGTGGATTGATTTTAGATTTAGCCAATTTTAGATATGACACTTTACTTAAGATTGATATTTTAGCAATTAATGGTGAATACCTGAGAAAGATTCCTACTGGACACGAACTTAACAAAATGGTTAAGTAAGTGTGAAGATTCACTTCACAAAGGCAAAGATGGAAAAACAATATATGTTGAATATGAAATGCAATTGCGGAAATGAAATGGGAACATGGTAAGCATCAATGGTGGTCATTGCCAAACCAAATGATGATCCATACTTAATAAATGAGCCAAAACCCAAGAACACAATTCAAGGAAGCATATGAAAATTTAGAGCATAAATGGAATGGAAAAATGGAAAGGAACATGGAAGAAGAAACTTAGGGAAGGGATGGTGAGGATGATCACGCCATTTGGGGTGTGGAGTCCACCAAGATGAGTAGAAGGGCTGCCACTTGAGAGCCTCATACTCTTCAAGATAAGACCATGTAAAGAGGAAACAAGCTTCACTATAAGCTTACACAAAATGTGAAGCTTTACTTCTCAAAATTCAACTTAAAAATACAATGAGGGAGGCCTCCTATTTATAAGTGAAGGAGCCTTGGAAAATAAGGAAGAGGGGTATGATGGGAAAAGGAGAAATATAGTGCGACTAAGCTATTGACCTTGGTCAATGCCGCACCATCATCCTACATTCTAGAAGGTAGGTTAAAACAAGCCCAAAGTGATAGCTCATCCCCCTCCTTTAATGCTAAATGACACTTATTCTACCGAAATTAAAAATAAGGAAACCCACTGATGCTCAACACCCAAAGCCTGTGCTCAGCTCCTCGTGATCCTCTGGGGCAAACTAGGTGTTAAGGTAGTGGTTGGAGAATCTTGACCTGACTCTATGTCTTGAGGCATGCTCATAGTCTTACTCCTCATAGGTTGGGCCTGGTCAGTAGGTGCATTCTCTCCTAGGTCCTCATCACCAATAGATGCGCTTAAATACCAAGTCCTTCCTTGCTAGAACTTTCCTAGACATGTACTTTTATACTACTACTCTTTATATCCAGTAGAAGAATAATTTCTCTCATGTGAGAGATCATGATGAAGCGACATCTCAGTTTATACTGAAACAACAATTGTGGACCGGGAACTAGTACACCAGGTAAGTACCCAGGAAAGAGAGGTGGGTCACCAATGAACGCGCTTAAATACCAAGTCTTTCCTTGCCAGAACTTTCCTAAACATATACTTTTACACTACTATGCTCTATATCTAGTAACAAGAATAATTTCTCTCATGTGAGAGATCATGATAATGATGATAAAAATATCACAACTGATTTAAATGATAATAAACATTTGTGTTATCTTTAGAATAATATGATAACAAGTTTAAATATATATGTGATTTTCATAATAACAGTAGATTTAAATGATAATAATTATTTATGTTATATTCAGAATAATATGACAACAAATTTAAATGACAATTAATCATTTATCTTATCTTTAGAATAACATGATAACAAATTTACATATATTTGTTATTTTCATAATGATATATAACAGATTTAAATAATAACAATTATATCTTTCATCTTCAGAATAATATCATAACAGACTTAAAAGATAATAATCATTTATGTTATCTTCAAAATAACATGATAACAGATTTACATATATCTATGATTTTCACAATAATATGATAACAGATTTAAAAAATAACAATTATATCTTTTATCTTTACTTAAAGATAATAATTAATCATTTATGTTATCTTTAGAATAACATGATAACAGATTTCCAAAGATATGTGGTTTTCATAATAATATACTAACAGATTTAAAACATCACAACAAATTTAAATGATAATAATCATTTAAGTTATATTCAGAATAATATGATGACAAATTTAAATATATGTAATTTTCATAATAACTTTATAACAAATTTATATATCATGGCAAAGTTAATGATAATAATTATTTATGTTGTGTACAGTTCGGCATGTTCGGCCCATAATCTAAACATGTGGGTCGTTGGCCCATTAGTTAGATCGGTACATGTTGATGGGAGTTAATTAAGAGATGAAACATAATATGACACTTTCAAGAATTGGATCAAGATTTTACAAGCAATTCAAGAACACAAATCAAGAAACCCATTATAAACCCATGGGAAACCCATTTTAAGAACATGAACCAAATAGAACATCAACAAGTAATTCCAACCGATTAAAACAAGAACCAATGACAAACTATTGATTAGAAACATTCAAAAAAAAACATTTGACCGATTAAAAATCAAGAACAGGAAACAAAACATGTTTTAGAGTTTTTGATATAGAATGGGTATGGAAGAAGAAGATGAAGAGTTGAAGAAACTTATGTGGTTGAAGACAATGGGAGTGATCACGCCACTTGGATGATAGAAGGCTCCAAGATGGGTGAGAGTGCCGCCACTTGAGGATTCCCAAGACCCACAAGATAAGACAAAGAGAAGGACAGCAAATCTCACAAAGAAACCACTCAAATTCTAGAAAGTAACTTCACTTTCAATTTCAATATTTAACTTATGTTTACAAAAGCAAGGCTCCTCTTTATATAGGTGTTCCCGCCGGTTGACCTAAGGTGCCTTGTGCATCTACGACAGTTGTGCGTTTGAGAATCCCTCCTCTTCAACAGCGCTTTCCTTCTTGTGAATCACCTAAAAAGAAAGAGACAACGGATGCCCTCGCGGTCGTTTGCACTCCGACGCTCAAGTCAAACACCGGGCAAAGAAACACCAAAAACTCTAACTTCTAAGAGTTCTGTGTGTGTATTATCTCTGTGTTACTTGCATTAGAAATGTGTACCTTGTTACGCTAGTTGTTTCCCTTTATATACCTTTCAGTGTCTCTGCCCCTCTTGCTAACTATGACTTAAGCATATTGTAGGTGCGTCTTAGCGACACTGTCACCCAGTCTTAGGGCCATCTAGTGTGTAAGACTACCCTGTCGAAGTGCAACTGGCGCGGGATGACCACTTGGGTACCAACTCATGCACCTAATCTCTAGGTTATCCGCCCTGGGAGTTCCCTGTCTTATTCACGTGCCATGCGTGGAGATCACCCTTGGGACGTGACCCTTACAAGTCATGTTTTTTCCAGTGGCTCTTTGATGGTGGTGCGTACTACCGCGTTCCCTACACTCCATGCACGGACCCCTCGTGATCTAGGTTTCCCCTTACTGGTAACTGGAGTGTGGCCTGGAAACCACCTTTTCGGTCCATCTTTACTGTTGGGTTGCCGAGCTCTGAGGCCTCCACGCTTGGCCTCGATGTCGCCCCCTCCTTGGCTCCCCTTATCCGTGAGCCTAGCGAAACTCTGTCCTAATTTGCCAACCTCTCAGTGGACCCAGCCTTCGGGGCCCCATCATGACTTTGGTCAACGCCCGAGTCCGAGGACTGGTCGGTACACAAGCCCCCCAGTCTCAAGCTATCAACTTGTTCAGCAAAGAGACTATGGCCTAGCACTGCCGACCTACGTGGCTTCATGTGACAAGATGTGTACAGTGCACCAAAGTGATGTTTTCTTGTTCCTGCCTTAATCAGCGCATACGTGTCTCTGATCAAACGGCTGTGACTTAACGTCGCTTGCGTTTCCATGTTTCCGTTAGAATGTTTCAAAAAACACGCACTTCATGCACTGTTTCATCACTCAAAACTTCCCTTGCACTCCCCATCTTCTTCTTCGAGCGCTCTCGTATCCTTTGCCGCAAAAATCACAACTTTCGCTCAACAGCAACCAAAGGTATGATTTTTCTCCATTGATTGCTCTTTATTTCTGATTTTGCTTATTCATAACTGCCTGGGACTGTTTAAACTTCCGCATTTTAAGTTTTCTTCTGCATTCTCTTCGCTCCTCTGTTTTTTGGGTTTTCCTGCGAGGGTAGGGTTTTTCTGTGTTTCTTTAGTTTCACACCATAGCCCCCCTTTCTGAACCTTTGCTCTCTTCTTTTTCTTACTGTTTCTAGCTTCTTTCATCATGGCACGAACGAAAGTCACCGCTAACCCTCCCCCACCTAGCGTCAACCACAAGCCCTTATACCCATGGACCTCCGACGAGCTCCTTGCTGAAACCTCCACCCTCACCTCTATTGCAGACTGGAGGGCACATCTAGATAGCGAACCTGAGTTCAGGGGTAGGATGTTCGGGAGAGAGTGCGGTGCCTACATCTCGGTTCGTCCCTGCGTAGAGGACGAACCCGTGTGCGTGGACAGTCGCACCAACGAAGGTGAACCCTTCTTCTTCTTCTACCAAATTGTCTTCAAGCACATTAGGCAGCGCCTTCCCTTCAGCAGCTTTGAAAGGGAGTTGCTAACAAAAATAAATGTTGCCCCTGCCCAGCTACATCCCAACAGCTGGGCCTTCATAAGGGCTTTCTCCATACTCTGCAATCACTTTGGACATGCCCCCTCCATCGACGTCTTCCTTCATTTCTTCGAAGCCAAGAAACCCGGGAAGAACTTATGGGTGAGCTTTAGCAGTGTGGTGGGAAGAGTCTTCCTTACCCTGTTTCAGTCGTCATACAAAGGTTTCAAAGGCAAGAATAGTTGAGGTTCTAGCCCTTCGTGATGACATCGCTGCTGGTGCGGGCGCCTCAGCACCCGCTGCTCCACCTACCACCCAAACCATTCCTGCCCCTGCTTCCTCAGCCCCTATTGCCACAATTCCCCTTGTCGGGGCCTCTCCAACTCCAGCCCCCCTTAAGAAGGGCAAGAGGGTGGTAAACATAGCTTCTGATGATGAGGAGGACACCTTGGATGGCCCTGTCTTCAAGAGGCGGAGGGCGGCTGTGGCGGCTCCCTCGCATTCCACATTAGTCAGTCGTCCTACCTCGTTCAGGGAGCACCCTCCGAGCGCCTCATCCCCCCAAAGCCTTTTCGCGCTCGAGGGTGAGGGTGAAAACGCCCCTGAGCCTCCCCCTGCTCTAGCCCTTGAGCTTCCACTGGTCCTTCAACAAATCCTTAAAGGTTACTAGAAAGGGGCCATGGGAAGCTCCACCAACGAGGCTGTGCGGGAGAATTTGGCTCCTTGGTGAATTCCTTGCCCAAGCTGACACCTTCTCCCATGAGGCAGAGTCGAAGGCCAAAGAGCAACTACTTTGGGCTGAAGAATTGGCCCTGGTGAAGGAACAACTTGCGAAACAGGCTCAGGTTTTCTTCAACCGTGAGACTGCACTAAACCAGGAGCTAAGTGCCCTTCGACAGGCCGAGTTAGAAGCTAACAAGAAGCTCCATGACAAAGGCCAAGAGTACACCACCCTGCTAGGCAAAGTTGTGCCACTACGTACCCAAGTGGTGGAACTCCAAGAAGAAGTTGCGGCCAACAAGGCTAAAATGGTCAATCTTGAAGAGCGATTCGCTGACCGGGAGGTGCAACTGGGCAAGGTGGAGGCTGAGCTCACCTTAAAGACTGAAGCCCTTGAGAAGGCCAAGGCGGAGCTCACCTTACAAGCTAAAGTCTTTGAGAAAGCCAAGACGGAGCTCATCGTTGATGGGCAGATTGTGCCTAGGCGCCTTCAATAGGAGCTTGGCTTGTGTAATTTAATCTTCGAAACAATGCCCCTTTGTAAACTTGTATTTAATATGACCTTGCACCTTTCCTTACTCGTCTTTACTGCATTTGCTCTACTTGTCTTATTCATCTTCGCTTGCCAATCACTATGTCTTTTATTGTCGATCTTACTTAATAGCGCTTCAATACTAACCATTTTAGCACACGACCTTCTTGGCAAACTTAAGACTTTGAACCTTAGGTAGCACGCTTACTACCTTCACTACCTGGTAACTTGAGATGGAGGCGAGGCATGCGTGAACCTTTAACTGGCCTTGCCCTGATTCTGTCAGGACAATGGAAATTCCTTTTCTGATCCTTACCCCTGCTTTGTGGTTGGGGAAGATGTAGTAACTGGCCCCATCTTTACCCCTAAGACGATAGAGGACTTAACTGGGACTCCTTTCGCTTAGCCGTGGCGTCCGTACCTGAGAGGAGGTGTCCTACGCGGGAGCTGCCACTCTTCCTCAAGGTTTCTAGTCTCTAGGCGTTCCCCTAGCCTCGTCTTTGCTCACAGGCAAAGGAGGACTTAGCTTGGTCGAACCTTGTTGTTCTTACTTGGCGCCCACGCTCGAAGGGGAGGCGTCCTAAAGGAAGCTGTATTTCCTTCTCGAGGTGTCTAAACACCAAGGCGACAAGTTCGCCACTGACTAAACTTTGTTGTTTGTACTTGGCGCCCACGCTCGAGGGGAAGGCGTTCTAAAGGAAGTTGCCACTCCCTCTCGAGGTGTCTAAACACCAAGACGACAAGTTCGTCACTAACTGAACCTTGTTGTTCGTACTAGGCGCCCACGCTCGAGGGGGAGGCGTCCTAAAGGAAGTTGCCACTCCCTCTTGAGGTGTCTAAACACCAAGACGAAACGTTTGTTCCTAGTTGAACCTTGTTGTTCGTACTTGGCGCCCACGCTCGAGGGAGAGGCGTCCTAAAGGAAGTTGTCACTCCCTCTCGAGGTGTCTAAACACCAAGACGACAAGTTTGTCCCTGCATTGCACAAAAATTTGAGAATACGTATACTTCAATCGCAATTTTTATTGAGTGACCTCATTAAAAAACCCTTGTAAGGGAAAAAGAGTGTCCCCTTGAAACTGTGTACAACGCTAGAGTTCAACTGAAATAAAACTTTAGATTGGTCGCATTCCATGTACGAGGAATTGCGCCTCCTTCTAAAGTTTCAAGTTTGTACGCCCCGTTGCCGAGGACCTCCGTCACCCTAAAAGGACCAGTCCACTTGGGGACAACTTGTTCTCCAACTGGTATGGGTGAGCCTTTCGCATTACCAGGTCAGCGACCTAGAACTGTCTAGGCCTTAACTTGGAGTTGTGCTTGTGCTCCACCCTTCTCTTATTGATCCTCGCCTCCTCCCTGACCTCATCCAGCAGATCCAAATTCACCTTCCTCTCATCATTAGACTCCTCAGCCACGAAATATTGAAAACGTGGCGAGCTCTCCTGAATCTCTACCAGAATCATCGCGTCTGACCCATACACCAAGCTAAAGGGTGTCTCTCGGGTGGTGGACTGAGGCGTGGTGTGGTAAGCCCACACTATCCTAGGAACCTCCTCCGCCCAAGATCCCTTAGCCTTCTCAAGTCTTCTTTTCAGACCCCTGAGTAGGACTCTGTTGGCAGACTCAACCTGCCCATTTTTCTGGGGATGCTCAACCATGTGAACACCTGCTTTATTCCGACCTCCGTGCACAGCTTGCCCAGCTGCTGACTCGCAAACTGTGTGCCATTGTCGGAAACTAGATGCCTCGGCACACCAAAACGGCACACTATATTCTTCCACACAAAGTGTTATATCTTGTGAGTTGTGATTTGCGCTACTGGCTCAGCCTCTATCCATTTCGTGAAGTATTTAATGGCCACTACGAGATACTTCAATTGTCTTACCGCCAAAGGAAAAGGCCTCAGAATGTCGATTCCCCATGTGTGAAATGGCCACGGGTTGTAAATCGACCTCATCTCTTCTGGCGGCGCCTTGTGCCAGTCGGCGTGCTGTTGACACTGCTTACACCGTCCTCTGCTTTCCCCCCTTGCTCGAACTGGCGAGCTTGGCCAACAAAGTCAGCTCGGGTATTCTGCTCTCGGGATGTGCACCAGCTCAAACACCGCGAACGAACTCTTCAAGACTTGGACGTACCCTAGGTACGCGGCCATCTATGGGTCCTTAGCTTGATATTCCCCAGTCTCCTGACTTGTGACTAGAAGGGAGTCGCTCTTTGCCAATAAGCTTTGCACTCCCATCTCCTTGGCTAAGAGCATGCCGGCGATGAGAGATTCATACTCTGCTTGATTGTTGCTGGCCTTGAAAACGAACCTTAAGGCCTGCTCAATCAATAGCCCGTGCGGTCCTTACAAGATTACGCCAGCTCCGCTGCCTTGCTGGTTGGATGATCCATCCAATAAAAGCACCCATCTGAAGCTGGCCTCCTCCCCTTGCCGTGCATCTGACGGGGAGAGCTCTACTATAAAATCTGCATACACTTGGCCCTTGATGGGGCCTCAGGGTTCGTACTGAACATCAAACTCTGAGAACTCCAGTGCCCAGCGCACCATCCTTCCTGCCACGTCCGGTTTCTGTAGAACCTTTCGGATAGGTAAGTCCGTCATCACCACCACTGTGAAACTTTGGAAGTAGTGACGAAGCCTTTCTAGCCGAGAACACCATGGCTAAGGCCGCCTTCTTCAGGGCCTGGTATCTTACCTCCGGTCCTTGCAATACTTTACTCCAAAGTATATTGGTTTCTGCACCCGATCCTACTCTTGGACGAGGACCGAGCTAATCGCCCACTCCGTTACAGCAAAGTACAATCGGAGCGGAGTGCCCAACTGCGGCTTGCACAACACGGGAGGGGTAGCTAGATACTCCTTTAACTTAGGGAACGCCTCCTTGCACTCTTCAGTCCACACGAACCGATTGTTCCTTCTCAAACACTGAAAATAAGGGTGTCCTTTTTCCCCACCAGTTGACACAAATCTGGACGGGGCGGCCATCCTCCCGGTCAACTGTTGCACCTCCTTGACCGAGGCTGGGCTTCTCATGGCAAGGATTGCCACACATTTCTCTAGGTTCGCCTCTATCCCATGCTCGGTGAGTAGGAAACCCAAGAACTTACCCGCCCCGACCCCGAACACGCACTTCTCAGGGTTTAGCTTCAACCGATACTTTGCTATCGTCGCAAATAGCTCTTCCAGATCAGACACATGTTGATCCCTCTCCTGTGAGGTCACCACCATGTCATCCACGTAGGCCTGCACATTCCTGCCTATCATGGGTGCAAGGACCCTATCCATCAGCCTCTGGTAGGTGGCGCCTGCATTCTTCAGCCCGAAGGGCATCACCGTGTAGTTGTAACAAGACGTTTCGATCATAAACGCTGTCTTGCACTCGTCTCTGAGGTGCATATCCAACAAATTATGCCTAATTACTTTTCATATATTTTAAAACATTTTTTTGTTAGTTTTTTCTTTTTAACATGGTATTCTTATTTAATGAATATGTGTAAATTTCTATTTTAGGTATAAGATCAATGTTCGTGTAATTGATCAAACAAATTCAACCACTTTTGTAATTTTTGACAAGGATACAATCACACTTCTAAAAAAAATTATGACCGACGATTTAGGAAATAAAATTTAAATGATAATTCATACTATTATTTTTGTATTTTATTATTAATTTTTTTTTATATAAAACTCATGTTAGATTGACATCCCAAACTTCAACAATTATATACAAAGAAGCAAATTATTCAACCCTAAAGAAGCAAGTTGGTGCCCTCTCTAAAAATATGAGAAACTTTAAACTCAATATTTTTACCAAAAGAAAAACATATATTTACCAAAAGAAAAACATATATTTCATCTACTGTGGATAGATCGTGGAACGAGATGCCTAAAAAAAAAAAAACAAAAAAAAACGATCACTCTCCACACTTGTAACTAACCTCTTTAGCATGCTTAATTACCTGGCATTCTAATATGAATCAATAACAAATTGAGTTTTATTCTAATGCTGAAACCTGAAATAATTCTCCCCTTCCAAATCATCAAAACCAAAAACGAAATAGCCATAAGTCTAATTAGTTTAACAAAGACTCTCGGAACTTAATAATAAAATCTAAAATCTAAAAAAAAAGAAAATTATCCCAGATTATTATTATTATTATTTAAATTCAAATGTAAAATATAATAT
>Ga0123341_1004241_pt1 | contig 12542 bp, 7 predicted proteins | sample Turbeapinknodule_FD_89959 | JGI IMG/M metagenome (GOLD analysis project Ga0123341, IMG submission 89959) | Root nodule microbial communities of legume samples collected from Mexico - Turtle bean Mexico pink nodule | ecosystem: Host-associated > Plants > Roots > Nodule | place: Mexico: Nepantla... | reverse complement strand
TGAAGAATCCAAGATAGCTAAGTTTGTAAGTGGTTTGAGAAGAGATATTAGAGATTTTGTAGAATTAAATGAGTACTCTTCTTTAAAGAAAGTGGTTCACCTAGCCATCAAGGTGGAATCACACCTTTTGAAAACAACTTTCAAACATACTCATGATGATGGTTTCTACAACTCTTCTAGGAAGGATGCAAACAAAATTTCTACTTAAATTTCTCCTTCCAATTTTTCCAAACAAACCACCTCTCCAAAAAAAGTTTCTACTCAAAATCCTTATTTGCATACCATGATAGTATTCCATATCTGATTCTTCACTGTCTCTGGAATTTCAATTCAGCCATAAAATTTCAATGCAACAAAATTACAATAGCACACATGGACCCCATCAAGTGTTGTTCTCATGTGCTGAATTTTGCTTCCACTTTTTAAACTATTAATATGTCGGGGCCCAAAGAAATTTCCAGTTTTCCAATTCTTACCAAATTCAAGAATGTGTTGAAATTTCTCTCTGCTATCAATTTGATCGTCGTGACTCCTATTTCACTTTTCTACTTCACATGATTGTTACCTAGCACCAATGTACTTTCAAATCATAACATTTCATATTGAATTGATTGTCGATTTGGGGGTCCCACTGATGTGAGTTGATTTTAGGATTGCACATTTTATGGGTTACTCTTTTGTTTATGCATTTTGATATTAGCAAAATATGGTCAGAAACCCAAAAAGAACACAATTATACTGGACACGAACTTAACCAAGCGGTTAAGTGTGAAGGTTCACTTCTAGAAGGAAAGAGAAAACACAATTATATTGTGATGATGATGAAGAGGTGTGGAATTAAAGCATATAATGGAAAGTAACAAGATGGAAAAACCAAAAAAAGAAAAAGAAGAACACAAGAATATAAGAGGAATGGAAATGGCGTAAGGAAGGAAGAGATGAAGAGATAGAGGAAGCTTATGGATGATGATGGTGGTGACGCCACTTGGAGTGGTGAAGAGTTGCCACTTGAAGTGCACAAACACCCAATATAAGACTCACAAAAAGAGAGCACTCAAGACTCTGACAAAGTTTCTTTTCTATTCAAATTCAAGTTTAAAAATACATGAGGCAAGACACCTTTTATACCAGAGAGAGTGACTTGGGGAGCAAGAGTGAGAGGGGTAGGGGTGTCATTAGTGAAAAACCTTCTAGAAGGTAGGTAAAAAAAATACTAAACCCAGGTGCACATGTCATGAAATGTGGGTTTGGCACATGTCATGAAATGTGTGCATTGTTTATGTTACTTCACGTTAACAATCACAATTAGTCTCTATTTGCAACATAAACATTACCGACACTGCACTCCAACTGGCTACCCTGCAAAACTGTTGATTTAACTATTCCAGCAACAAGTGCCTTAACTGCAATTTTCAAACAAATTCTACACCAAAATTTGTCATTCAATTCATCACCAGTTGGACCATAATTCAAATTAGAGTACAATTTTTTTTTCATTCATCAAGCGAATACTATAGAACAATTAGCAAATTCACTACACATTGTTCACCAAAATTTAACACGAGTGTTGAATCAATCTCACTCCAATATTTGCGGTTCCAACATTTTTTTTAATCAAACAGTGAACTTTCAATATGTTGTTCAAGCTGCAAGACTGTAACAACAAACTTGAATGAATCAAATTTCAGTTTACGAAAATTCCAACAATCACCAAATCTGCATAAGACTAGCAGATAAAGTAATTTCCAACTGTTTAAACTCTTCACACAACAAATTGAACTGTTCAGAGAACCAACAAAAACAAAATATAAACAACAAGTTTCAGCCAACTGCAACTAGCGCTGAAACCACCACCAAAACTGAATCAACGTTTAAATAAATAGAATCTAGCAACTGGTTTATTCGACACAAAAATCAGCTAACAAAATTTGAAATTTAAACCACTGAGGAATTTAAGAAAATAGTTTATTTGCATTTTCAAGCAACACGTAAGTTCCTTGAACAATCCAACTCCAATTTCATTGTGAATTTTCCAAAACCACAAGAAATTGATTCACACAAGTCAATACGAGAACAACCAAATCAAAGTAATGGAAGTATTTAGGGTTTCAAAAAAAAAGGGGGGAAATGGGAAACTCAAGTTTCAAAACCAAACAAGTTTCGAAAAAAATGGGAAATGCATCAAATTTTTCCTATAATACCAAACAAGTTTCGGAACTACCTCAATGGTGGAAGGAGAAGCTTCGGCGCGAAAGGATTTTGAAAATTTCGTTGTTTGAGAGGAGAAAGTGAAGATGGTACTAGATTACCTCGGAACTACCACAATGGTGGAAGGAGAAGCATCAGCGCAGGGAAGGGTTATCAGAGGGTTCAAAAAAATTTATTGTTTGAGAAGAGAAAGTGAAATAGGTTAAAACACTTATTATGAAATAAAAAATGACATAGTAAAAATTTATTATGACGGTTCTACCCTGAACAGGCATAGTAAATACTTATTATGTTAGCTTTAATTTTAACCGTCATAATAAACTTCATAATTAATACAAAAATGTCAATGTACCACTTTTTATGACAGGTACACTGCTCCCATCATAGTAAGTCGTCATTATTTCTTCTTTTTCCACTAGTGAATGATTAAATTCATTTAATATATAATAAATAAATAACATTTCATTTCTTAAACATTATTAATAAAGACATTACCTGAAGGTGATTTCACGCCTCTATTGTATATAAAATAAGGTAACGTCTTCAATTGTTAGAATAATAAATATTAATCAATTTTAAATAATTATATTAACTAATAATTACTTAAAAAATTAAAGATTTTATGTGGATTGATATGATAAAAAGTAAAGTTTTAGAAAAGTTGAGATTTTAACTACATATGCCTATTCAAGATAAAATACATCCACCATATCAAAATAGTGGAAGACAAGAAACAAATTATAATTTCTACTACAAAATAATATAATACTTGGAACACTTTAAGAAATATCTTTGGAAGTAGGCACTTTTTTCTACACCAATGTGTTCAACCTGCATTGTATAGGAGTGATAAAGTGTCTATTGAAAAATATTATTTTGACAACTTTATAGTCAAAGACATCAGTTTATAACCTTTCAAAATTTCTTCATTTCTTCATATGAGTCCACATTTCAATAATAAAAAGATTTGTCCTTCTACTTTTAACAGTTGTAATATGAAACAATTCCTTGTTGGGTTGTTGACATATCAAGACTCATATCCATTATAGTTTTAATAAATAAATTAAATAAAATTCTTTTTTTTTCTTTTATCTCAATTCACCTTCTCCATCTTCACTGTAGTAATACACAACTCCCCCTTCTTACAATTGTTTGCAATTTTGCTCCTAGCGACATTGCATGATCCCTTTGTCGTTGCCAAAAATTGTCTTACATAGTTGTTACCCTGCCACGCCTCTTGAAAAGGTTTTTCTCTAAAAATATTTGCATTTTCGGTGTTGTATTTGATTTTTTTGGATTGGGTAAACCAAGAAGTTTATGGATTACACAATTTGAAATGTATTATATTTTTTAAATACATTACCGATTATACAATCTATAATGCCTGGATCCAGAATTACATTCCAGATTGTGCAATTCAAAATTACATTCTAGATTGTAAAATTCATAATGTATTCCAAAAGTGGAATACATTACAAATTGTGCAATACAGAGTGTACTTTCGAATCCAAAAATGCATTATGGATTGCACAATCCAGAATATATATTTAAAAAAAAAAATTATTAATTAGTTTTTTTTATTAATATAAGACCTATATAACATGCAAACACAATAGGAGGTTTATCTCAAGGTGATGGTAGATAGGGACCAATAATGTTAATATGTAGAAGAGATCGTGAACATATTGTTCATGACAATGGTGCTTGCTTATAAATAGATGCATTGGCAGAGGGACATGATGCGTGAGATGGATTCTCGAGAGGACCCTCAAATTGTTCATTATTAATGTGTTTTCGCATATCATGTTACATAAAGACTGTGGAAGGGTGAGTAAGATACAAAAATTGTAGTTAATGGTTGTATTTCATCATGATGAACATTATATGACGTAACAAACACCCATATTTTTCCGTGGATCAAGGAGAACTAAAGTTGGTCTCCCATGGTCACAAGTTAAATAAGTCTAGGTTGCCTAATCTACATACAGAGGTTGCAAAGCTTAATTTTGGATTATTGCCTTTGTGCAACATAATAAGTTATAGGACGACAAATAAAGGGTTGATTTCAGTCTTTGTGGAGAAGTGACACTGGAACACCAACACTTTCCACCTTCCAGTTGGTAAGATGATGGTGGTGTCAAATGAAGTTCCAATGCCACTTCATATCCTCATTATGGGGTAGTTATATTTCTGTGTGACATTGGATTTTGTTGCAGCTTTAATAATGTTGGTGGAGTTGCTATTGGTAGACCTCAGTGATGCCATAACAGAGATGAGGCATTGTCATGGTTCTGATATGAGGCTTAGTTGGATATGGGACGTACATGAGGATAGTTGCATCCACTAGAGATGAAAGTGTCTACCAAGGGCTTACTTGGTGCATCACGTGCGATGCACAAAATTTACTGATAAAAGTACGATATCAATTAGCAAGTTGTACTTGCAGCTCTTTAGTAATATGTGAATGCGTGGTAGATACCCATGAGGAGTTGTCATACTGACCCACGTGTATGACCAATTAGGGATACTTGTTTTACCCAAACAAAGCCGGTTGTGCCACATTTTTACATGTAAATAATATACATATAAGCTAGATTTATTGTCATATGAATACATTTTAATTTTGTGTTGAAACTAACAGACATGGGATATGAACACTTTCCAATGATGGGAAAGAGGGATGTGAATCCCACTTATGAGGAGGTTCACCTGCAAGCAACACAATATGTTAATAAACGACATATATGCATTATTGGTGTTGTGCAGGTTAAACGATTTCACCCATGCTGGAATTATATGTAATTACTCTTTGTTTTAACATTCTTATTAATGTGGAATCAACACAAGATGTTGCAAGCTTCTGGAAAGACAATGCTTATTGCATTTATTAAAGCATGGTCTCTATCACTAACAATTACTTGAGGAAACACATCAGATCTAAAAAACAACTCTCTAATTCTTTCAAGAGCACAAATGAAGTTATTTTCTCGTTCACTTCCTAACAACACGAAAGCAATAAAGAAAGTCAATCATACTATATCAAGCAAAGACAACTTTATTTGTTTGTTTTATATGTGTTGTCTATAAAAAAAATATAATATTAAATGCATTAACCAACTTAACTGAATTAGGGTGTATCCAAAAAATATTTGTGACAACTTGTGAAGACTAATTACACCTACTCCAATGAATATAATTGTCACACTCTAACAACATTAATTATTGCATTTCACTTTTAGATCTTCTTTTGATCTCTTGTATGCATATCTAACATTGTATACTAGTTTTATTGTCATGACATTGTTCTCATTATTCTTTTTTAAAGTAAGTAATATGTTAATCAACTTGACTAAACTTTTGGTTATCTTAACAAGTATCACATGCTCACTTTTCATGGTTATAGTCACATATTACCTTAAACTCTCAACCTTCTTCACTTCAAACTTATTAACCCCACAACTAAAAAGGACAATCCTATTTTCTTATACCAATTATAATCAACTAAGATTTTGTTTGTATTTTTTATATTTACTACTCCTTTCACAACCTAAAAATACAATTTTTTTTCCTATTGTCCATTTGTTTTGACAAACCTTAATATTACAATTATAAAACCAAGTCCAAAAGTCATCCTACACATCCGTTGAAGTATGTTATCTTGCATACTAAATACCTTCACAAATACAACGTAAGTACATTTCCTTTATAATTTTTTTACACAAATGACAAGCATTCTTCTTACTTCATGTTGTGAAAAACCCAAACATAATTTTCTCCAACCAATTAATCTTCAATTGTCCCAAATTTCATTATGTTAAACTCATCTAAATCAAATAACTTATCTACTTCATTGAATTTTCTTCTCCAAAATTAGAATTTCTTCTCTATATTCAACAATTATTTGTTAAAGTTATCAATATAGTGAGTATAAAATAATGTGTAGTACCTGACACAAATTTTTATAATTTCTTTTAAAAAACATTAAAAGTTATATTTAAAGTTACTTCTAGTTTTTTAATTTTTCAAAAATTGTTAAGGTCATTATTTAAATCGCTACTTAAATAAAATATTTTTACACTGATAAATTACTTTTTTATAACTATATCGAATAGATGGAGTACACTTTAAGAGATTATTCTCTTTCGCACATAATTTATTCCATACATATGATAGGCATTATCAAACTACCAAGCTACTAATATTAGTAATTAAAATTCTAATTTAAAAGACAACTTTAACACTTTTAAATAATTAAATAAAAATAATAACCTTAAATACGATTTTTTTATTTTAAAAAATAGCATTAAACATTGTATTTTAAACATTGTATCACAATTTTTTTATCATTAAACATTGTATTTTAAAACAAAACTTGTCTGTCACTTATAAATTATCCCAAAATCGTATACGTGTCTTTTTGAAATATTTCTCTCCCAATAAAATATTTGCAATTCTTGTTTTGAAGATTAACAAAACAATAAAACAAATCAAATATTTCATTTGTCAAAATGCTTATCAAAAGAAAAAAAGAGAGAGATATTTAACAATAAACTGGGCTTTGAATGACCAAAATTAAATCAAGCCTTTAAAAGGCATAGGCCTTTTCGTCCTGCACCTTTGTAAAAAAGTTTAACTTACATAATTTAGAATTTGAAATATATTTTCTACATTCAAAAATAACTTCCAAACTCTATTCCAAATTCTACAAATACAGAATAAAATTTTGTAATACGAGTCAAAGTTTTCTAAAATATCTTCCGAATATAAAATTGTATTTAGAATTCTCCAATTCAAAATATAATTATATTTTGAATTATAAAAAATTTAGAATACAAAATTTACTAATTCAGAATGAACAATTTCAGTATTTCTAAAAAATATGGGAGTTCCAGAAGAAACTAGGAAGGTGCAGAAAGAATGTGCCTAAAGCATAAAACAACTGTCTTTTGAATTCTTATACATATCAAACAGCCAAAATAAGGTAAAAAAACATATCAAAAGAAAAACCTTATCAATCTGCTTAACTTGTGATGACACATCAAAACCTCCGAATATATCATTCTTTCTTTTGTTTTGGTTGTATTTCTATCCTTTTGCAATACACAAAACATCTCAAATTGCCTTTTCTATATCACTTTCCAGCTACTTACAAAAACAACCGTATCATACACAACGATTGATTGACCTCTCCCTTAGTGTACTACTTACACTAAAATTCTTTCCCTGCTACAGAAGAATGATACTATAAATGGTAATGAAGGAGGTAGCATTCTACCAACTGAATTGAAAATGATAATGTCACAATATATACCATTTCCAAAACTAAGTTCAGCTGGCGCATTCTCCCAAGTATATTTTAAAAGGTAAAGCAGAAACAGCTAAAATAAATCATGCAAATTTGAAAGGCCTACGCAAGCAAAGCTCCTCAATGATCCCTTCTTCAATTGGTTTCTTTACAGGAGAAACCTTTATTTCATACAGCTTTGGCCACAGTTTTCCAGTCACTGCAAGCACAAGAGAGGAAAGTAATCTTATTTGAGTTGTAAATGGAAAAAAGGGAAAAAGCAAAAACATTAACTTTCACTAATTGATGCATACTAGACAATTCTTAGATGGAAAAGAACATAAAATTTGACCTATTAACTAGAACATCACTTGTGTTGCAACGAAAAATTAAAACTAAAAATAAGTACAAATATAAAATGTTAAATTATTTATTTAATGGAGAAGATATTGTCATTAAAAAATCTAATGGAAAAAATGTGTATAAAAACAGACAAGAAATTAGATGGATTAAAACTGAACTTTAGATATTCTATAGATATTCTAGAGGAACAAAAAATATATTATACTCTTTCAGCTAATAACAAAAAATGTAAATTTAAAAACGTGTAGTTAGCATCTCTTTCAGCTCATAAAAAATTACAAAACCATGGTTTGGAACCTTTTCTAATTGAAATCCAAACCCGTACTAATAGGTGGATTTTGCGGAAAAATCACTTGCTTTGCATTGCATCATATGCCATGCCTAATAGTAGTAATAATAATTAAAAAGGAAAAAGTCTCAGATGGGTGAAATGGAAATAATATGCAGGAATGACAAATTTCAAATTGACAATTTAATTAATAAGACCAGAACTTACCAAAAATCCGCTTTTGTTCATCATCCCATGCTATCCCATTCAAAACATCAATATTCTAAAATAAAAAAGATCTATACATTAGTGCAACAGCTACTTCTAATGGCTATTTAATCTCAAAAGAGAAATTAAAGAAGATAGACAGTTTAAAGAGGGTTGTTTCTTTGCTGTTCTTAAATCATAGCTGAGCTATAAAAATGTAACATATATGCATTGAATAACAGGACAAAAATCTTATCTCCTGATAGCAAAAGGTACAGGCTCCTTACATTATTCCCAGCTTCCTTAAGTTCTTTCCTGCACATGATATAGATGAAATGTAACTTCATGCAACAAGTGGACAAAGATACTTATTAGAGTACACCACCAGTTTGACCAATTTGATGTCTACTAATCTTTGAGAACCAGCTTGGGATTCAATTCACATATCATATCATTAACATACACAATAGCACTAAGTAATTATTTTTCATACTAAGAAAGAAAGACACCTTAAATTTTGGAGAAGAACCCATCCAAGAACACTGCCATCATTGGGAGAGATTCTCGCAATGCAGTCAGTCTACACAAAAGAAGTGTTCAACTTCAAACAATTAGGCCTAATAAAGAATCTTGGGCCATAGACATCATGCATACATGGCAAAATTAGAAGTTTAAGGAAGCAAGAAATATATTTTCAACTCAAATCACAATTGATTACACAAAGATATACCATAAAAACATTTGCCCAAACTTCACCATTAATGTATTCCAATTCATTGAGATTGTGTACTTCATGACTCTTATAGTAGACAACTTGTTTTGATAAAGCTACAACAAAGAGGGCAATGTAAGTTCCATGAAAATGCAAGGCAAACAAAAAGTATTGTCATGTTTGAAAGATGAACACAAAACAGTCTAAGAAAGGGGTTTTGCACTTAATTGGTGAAAGGAAAGGAATATAACTTTATTAAGTGGACAAACCTTTAAGCGTTTGAGGATTAATTTGATACAATGTTGAACTGCCATCACTTCCAAACAAGACTTTTCCATCAGTTGCCAGACCCCAACCATCTTTCATATCATGATTAAATGTCCCTATCTACAGAAATTGTAAAAATATGCTATTTGAATCTGGCTAGCTATGGTAACAGGCAATTTGGGGCATTCATCCATCACTGATAGCATCTCAGGAAAAGTTATGAAACAACAAAAACAAGATTGATATTCACAAATTCCATGAAAACAACACCATGGGGACCAACTCGGTACAACACTGTTTAGATTACACCCAACCAGCTTGTATAACATTTGATTTTTTAATGAAACTAACCTACCAAGTTATAACATACATGTCTACCTCAGATATAGTAAGCTGAAGTCACTCATATTACCATGCAATCACTTAAATTACTTCTAGCATAAATGTTAAAAAAAATTCACATTGTAGCTGTCAAGAAGAAAATTAGTTTAATATAGCAATAAATTTAAAATGAAAATGGCATGTCAGATGATACAGTATAAACTTTCAGGTGAAATATTTATAAAATAATGCAGAATAAAAAAGAATGATTACAAATCTCCTATAGTTTTGATAATGCAGTCATTTTCCTCTAGAATCTAGTGGAATCAAAACATAGAATGATTCAGACAAGCAGACCAAGACAAAAGATTAAAAAAGGGGGAAGGTGAAGCAACAAACTTTGCTTAAATTTTTTGGGTCGTATATGAAACCAGCTTTCTGCAACCAAATTACTTGGAACAACCTACAAAAAGTGCGATGGATAAATATACTAGAATTAGTATAAACATCAAATGTCAGAGTGAAAATAACTTAATAATGTCTTAACCACAAGTGTTTATAGCCCAAAAAAACGTGTTAAGATAGAATTGAAGTAAATATCCCCTACCTACGACATCCACAAGCAATGAGAAAAATTGCATGGCATAAATGAGAAAACTTGGTAGGCACTATGCAGTTTTCATGTCTATCACAAAATACATGGTGTTTAAGAAGCATAAAAAAAGTCATATATTTTTAAAGGAAACATCCAGACAAGATTATATTCATCCAGAAACAATTCATAAAATATGTGGACATTTTCCCCTCTTTTTTTCCATCTCCTAGAACTCATTGGCAACAGAATCATTAAAACGCTAGTACTCTACATAAAAAGAAAGTGTGTGTGTGTGTGTGTGTGTGTATATATAAAAAAAAGAAAGGGTTTACACACGACAGGCATGTATAACATAAACAATGGCATCTCAACAAGTGGAAATACCAAAGTCCAATAATAATACAGAGCTAGCCCTGAAATAAAAAAAGAAAAGAAAAGAAAGATACATTCAAACAAACCATGAGGGCACATCAACCAAAACTCATGGAATTCTCCACTAGGAGAATCTGAAGCAAAAGTTTGCCTAGTATCAATCCAAATTTAGCTAATCTATCAGCACAACTAAAAACAAAGTAAAATGCAACAGAAATTGCCCTTCACACCTATTGTTGAGGAGAGTTAAACCTTCCCCAAATAAAGAACTGTCCATCTTCTGTATACCCTCCACCTGAACAAATAACAAGTCTACAAAATTTACAATAACTTCAATAGTGTCCTATACTTAAGAAATATAATGAGAATGCTATATTGATAAGAACAATAACATATATATTTTACCATGATTAATATGTCAAATATCCTTTCTTCATCAGAAAGGAAAGTATCAATTATCACCACAATTTTTGTGTTTTATGTCACAAGCACACTATAGTTTCTAAATCCTTGATGCCCAATTATAGTCATCTACTCCGAAGCCAACTGATGCATAATTTGTATAATATTTGTATTAGTTAATCCCTCTGAACTCTAGAAATGTACCTTATCCACATAACGTGTATCCCAAACCAACAGGTAAGTTACTAGAGTATATGTTTATCCTTCTTTTCATATGCTATAACAAGTGCAATATTTCTTGTCAAAGACTGACACTATGTCTCTCAACCCAAAATACAAGTAGACACACATAAGAACGTGTCTCATGCTGCACCACTGCATAGCCTGTTTTCTACGAGTTGTTATTCATAAAAATGTAGAGTAATTGGAAATTCAAATGAACTAGGCATTAGACCAAGTACATCAGAGTTCAAGAAATGGATTAATCTGTACCTTTCCAGTGCGAAGGGAAACTTTGCGGACAGAAGACTGAAACAAAGAAAGAATTGAAAGGTTAAAATGCAATATTTCAGAGTAAAAGCAATTTTTGTTGTATGTCTAGAAAACAAAGATTAGAATGTAATTAGAAAATAAACCTAATCATGATAAATTTTAGGACAAACAGAACTTGAAAAATTATTGGTCTTATCCAATAGATGGCAATTGTACTGTATTACTATTATCAGTTCTAATGCTGGGAACACCACCAACCACTGAGAGGTCTGTGCTTCAGTAACGAGTCATTAGTGTTAATCCTGTTAAGAGTAAGGATCCAGACAAAGGATTTGAGTCATTTGACCCCATGGGAAAGAATTTCCAGATGGTTTATAAATGAGAAATATCAAATGTCTCTACACACTACCAGGAGAATGAGTAACCAGCAAACATCAGACTAAAGAGTCGTTATGATTTTATCAGAATCTGAAGACAGATGAGCAAATTAAAAAAAGCAACAGAGACTCTACTCTAGTTCACTAACCTAACTAACATACACACAGAATGGTCAGATGTTCAATTTTATAATAATATTATCTGTTGCATAATCAGGAGAATTATGTTATAATTAAGTGCATATTCCATTTTATATTTATTAGGACAGATTTGTTAGTGATTTGATTTGTACAGCTTTAAACACCTATTATTTCTTGCTTTCATTACCTATTATTTCTTTCCTTAATTAGGTTGTAAAACAGTCTATAAATAGAGACTGTAATCACATTTGTAAGAGAGCTCAGAAATATATTTTATCTATTTCTTTCCACTTGGTACCAGAGCTCCTTATCTAGGAGACTCTGCTTCCGCAATTTTATTTTATTTTTAGCCTTCATTGTTGTGATCATTTTCCTTGACAGCCTTCATTGCTATAATCATTTTCCTTGGCAGCCTTCATTGCTGCAATTATTTTTTTTTTTTGGACAGCCTTCATTGCTGCAACTTTCTATTTTCCTTATCCTTTCTCCATTGACCACCACCACCACCTTGCACCATTGACCGTTACTGCCAT
>Ga0123341_1004239_pt1 | contig 12544 bp, 10 predicted proteins | sample Turbeapinknodule_FD_89959 | JGI IMG/M metagenome (GOLD analysis project Ga0123341, IMG submission 89959) | Root nodule microbial communities of legume samples collected from Mexico - Turtle bean Mexico pink nodule | ecosystem: Host-associated > Plants > Roots > Nodule | place: Mexico: Nepantla... | reverse complement strand
ATGTTGAACTTTATCAAAATAGGAATGAAACACTTCCCAAAAATAGGTTGAAAGGAAAAAATTTAGTATATAAAAAATATTAGATAAACTATTTAATATTGATTATTTAAAGAATGATATACATTTTTTAGTTAAGTTTCTCACCCTAACTTTTTTTTTGTGAGTGGTGAAAATATAAGTTAAAATGATTTTTATTAAAATCACACTATACTCCTCTTATCAACTAATTTAATCTAATAGTAAATTAAAACATTAGTAAAAATAATATACTTTTATTTAATATTTATATAATTTTTCTCAAAACTAATTTTACCAATTTACATGTACTTTAGTTCTTTTTTAGAAATCATAATTAACAAAATTCACTATTTTCATAAATTAAGATTCCCTGTATATTCAAACATTTTTCCAGATCCTAATTTCGCACTTATCAAATATAATCCAAATATAATGTTAGTCAATGTTACTCTCTCTATTTATGTTATTAAATTTAGAAAAAATATAAAATATAATTAATATTGGAAAATAAATATTTATATATTCTGTTCACATTTATCTTCAACTGATAAATAATATATTGAGGTTTAACGACCACTAGGGATATGACTGGTTTGACAATTGATGTTGCAAGCAGATTATCTCGGAAAGGAAAAAAAATGAGCAGCAGGACAACAAGGTGGAGCATATAAGAGAAACTGAAATTATTGACCTTGTTCGCCTATTTCAGAACAGGGCATTCACATAGATTAATATGTATGTTGAATTATTTAATATTTTAGACTCTTTTAACTTGTTTTCAAATATTTTTCGTTCTGTAATATAATTTACTTTTAATTTAACTTTTTTTTAAATTATGTATTTGAAGTTTATTTTTATTTATTTTTATTAAATTCTGAGTATCTATAAGCAATCTTGAATTTTTTTTTTATAAAATAGTCAAAATACTATTTTAAATAGGTATTAATAATACATATAAAAATAGTCATCAAAACTGATTTGGTGACTATATCTATAATGTTGATGTTTAGTGACAAAAACAAAATCGGTCACTTTAATTAAAAAAATATTTAGTCAATGAAATCAATTTTTTCGCTATAAGAGTCTCCATTTAACCACCGAATTAGTTATCATAAGTTTTTTTTAATTAATTATTTTAATCCATTAGCGATCACAAATGGTAGTCGTTATCATCTTTTATTTCGACCATCGACTTAGTCACCAATTTTTTATAAAAATTTGGTCGTTTATTTGGTTCCTAATTCTAGTGACCAAATTTTTTCACCAATTTAGCCATCAATTTTTTGTAAAAATTTGGTCGCTAATTTGGTTCCTGAAGTTTGGTGACCAGCTTTTCTGCAACCGATTTAGCCACCGAAATTTCAGTCGTAAATTTACGACTAATTTATAATTTAGTCGCTAAATGTTTTGCGATTAAGGTTTTCGCTTCCATTTTTATTTGGTGACTATTTCGGTCATGAATATGTTTAGTGACCGATTATAGTACTTTTAGTGACCGAGGTGATTGCTAAAAGTGATTTTTTTGTAATAACTTTTTCACAAAAAATGATAATTATTGTCATTGATGCTTTCTTTTAGATTTTCACAACTGCTTGATTAATCTTTAACAACAAGTTTCCCTTGTCATGTTTCTTCACAAATTTCTTCCTAGGTCATTGATTTCTTTAATAACTTACATAATAGATTGAGTTACTTCCTTCATTGTTAAGTCTTGTTTCTTTCTGAAGCAACGTAATTTGCAATTGATGTACAATTCATTTATCATTCATGGTACTATAGATCATTTGAATAGGCTACTCAAATAATAATGAGTTCAAAATAAACTGTACAAGAAAATATTCACCGTCATTTCGGAGGTCTTTGGTCTTACTGCAACAATGTTTATCATTTCAATAACATGCTCATGCATCTCATTAAACTTCATGGTAGTCAATGTACTCATTAATGTCCTAACAAGACATTTATCAGTAGTTTGGGAGCGTTCTCCCATAAACCTCAAACTCTTTAGCACTTCCATTTTTGCGAAATATTGTTTAAGACAATCATTCTCATAAACATTAAAGTGAATATGTTTGATTTTTTTTCAAGCTTTATAATGATTTTTATGTTCATTGTTGCTACAACCAATAATATTGACCAAGATTCATAACACTGAGGCAAAATAAGACTTGCTCAATCTAATTAGAGAAATTAAATTCATCACCCACTCACCAATCTCTCCTCATTGCATATACACAGGGTAAAGGTTGACACAAACAAAACTCACCCATCTCTCCTCATTGCATATACACAGGGTAAAGGTTGACACAAACAAAAGTGAATTCATCAAATTGGGGAACCAAGCTATATAATGAAATTTTACGTGTTAGAATCATAAAACACATGTCATACACATGGTTCTCACATAATGCAAGTGTCGAAAGTATTGGAAGGAGGCGGAAAGATAAACTTTCTCATCCTCTAAAATATGGACAAGATGATAACTTTGGGATGTATTTATTACCTATAAGCTATCACTTCATGTAATGAACTATGGTTTAAGTTTAAAGTATATAATTTTATGATATAAATATAATATTATATATAATTGTAAGTAGGTTCTTATTGTAATAAAAATTAAATGAGAACATGAACAAGATCATCTTTAAAGACTTAGACGAACACTACTATTAAGAACTTTTTTGCGGTATGTTATCCAAACCCCCCACAGTACAACAAGAATTTATCGAGTAGTATGCCGAGGATCACATTACTAGCAAGCTCTTAAGAGCAAAGAACCCAATATAAGAAAAAAGAAGAGAATGAGTAAAAGTGTGATTTCTGGAAAGGAGTGTAGACATCTACTTATAGGGAGCGGAAACTTGAGTTACACAGTTACATGCTTCCATGATCTTGGTAAGTTACTAAAGAGAAAGATGAACGTTTTGAAAAAGGGAAGACAATAAGAATGAACTTTGTGAAAATGGGAGACAATGTTCATGTAACGTGAAAGACAAAGATATTGTAAATCAAGGTTCCAACGTTTACAAGATAAAAAAAATTAAGTAAAATCTAGATAAAGTTTCAAGCAATTAAACCAAGTGGTATGAAACAACTTAGACTTCCCTATCACACAAAATGGTATGAAACAACTTAGACACATGCAAGAGAGGAATGGTGCACAAAAAATACAAATTAGATCTACAATTTCATGCATGTAAAATTTAGCTTCTTTATTGTCCACGTTAAAGAAATAAGGAGAGTTGCTGATAAAAAAAAAAAAGATATAAGGAGAGTTATTGTATATAAACATTTTGAAAGTGTAAAAAGTAAGTAATGTGACCCTTTTATAATACTAATAATGTATAACACTTCTTTATAGTAATTAACAATAAAAAAAATTAAAATTATTAGAATAACATGGTAAATAAGTAAATGTGATGTTTATTGAAGAATGACCGTAAGAGAGACACCAAAATATGTGTGATCAACTCGTATATAAGTCACATAAGTAACTTGTTATTATTTTATAAAGGGAGTACACATTTAAATTTATTCATTATTATTTTCCTAATGTATGAAGAGAAATTTACATTTTTCCGTGAAAGCTTCGTAAGTAACACCACAAGCATATCCTCAGTCAAAATCCAAATCCAAGTCGATCTGAATACACGCCAAATAACTTAAACCTTCTTGAGAAACTCCATGATGTAGGAATTGAAAGCAGAGCACAAGACTCGGAAACCTTGGAATCCAGATCCTTTGGCCAGAGCCTCAAACTCTTTCTCTGTTCTCTCTTTCCCACCTGGATTATGAGCCAACATTATCACATCGATGTGAACCACACCCTTTGTGGCCAAGCTAGAATCTGGAGCCACTGGAAGAATGCATTCTGCCACAATCACCTTCCCGTTTTCTGGTAATGCATCGTAGCAGTTCTTCAGAAACTTCAAACAGTGTTCATCACTCCAATCGTGGCAAATCCACTGGAGGTATAAATGAAATTAAAATCATTAGCATAAACAAGTAAGAAGAAATCCTTTAAACTAGGTAAGAAAAAGGGATTCAAGTTTTAACATTCACCTTCATAAAAACAGCGTCAGCTTTTGGAACACTCACAAACATGTCTCCACCTACATGCTCCACTCCTGCACCAAAACAGCAATGTCAAAATTTTCCATGAACGGGTGACAATGCTTGGAAAAAAATAATATAAGCAACAGCTCTAATATGATCGCAACCTCCTGAACTTAAAAACACCTACCTGGATAAGATGGGGCGTCTTCGATGACATGGGGTAAATCAAAATTAATACCCTTAATATTTGGATACTTTGAGACTATCATGTTTATTATAGCTCCAGTTCCACCACCAACATCTACCAGAGATTTAAGACCCTCAAAGCCTGTGTAGGTCTCAAGAATTTTCTTCATTGTGATGGTAGAGTGATCAGCCATACCCTTGTTGAAAACCTTGTTAAACCTTGGATCTGTTCCATGGTACTCAAAGGCTGTCATTCCATATGCCTTGTTAAATGGAATGCCCCCATCAAGAACTGCATCTTTCAAGTAGTACCTACAATAACACAGTCATGTCAACTTTAATTTAACTGCTAAAGGGAAATAGTTTTAATTCAATTATATCCTACTACGGATACCAGCTTTCCATGAGGACTTTGTCCTGGTTCATGAGGTTGAGAGCAGCAATGGAGACGCCATCCTCGTTCTTGACCAAGTACTTGGCAACAGGAGCAAGACCATAGAGCCTCTCAACCTTGCCATCAGGGAGAGTGCGGAGAGTGAAAGAGAGGATATTGTAGGAAGCCAGTAGGCGCAAGATGCGGTCCAACATGACGGGTGCCTCAGGGTTGCGTGTTGGGAGCTGAGAAGCAATCTGGGAGGGAGAAAGATGAACTCCAGGGCCACCCTTGGCTATGATTTCCAACAGATCAAGCTCAATCGCTGATTTCAGAACCATTGGGAGGACAGAGGCACTCGCCAGTTGCATGGCAAACAGGTTTGCCTCTTCATCAGACACATGGCTTGGAGTGATCTGAGTCTCACCTGTTGAACCCATTCTTGATACTTTCAATTTACCTCAGATTCTTTATTCGAGATTGGAGCAAGTGCTTTTGCTATGAGCCTGTGACCTCAATGCTTCCATCTGAAGTGCTTTTATATTCATAAAGATAAAAAGATATTTAGAAATGATGTTAATGGCTCCCCTACTTGCACCTGTCACCGTCCCAACAACCACACCCAGGTCCCACAAAGACCATGTGTGAATACGCAAACCAAAATTATATTCATGCTCCTCTCTTTTACAAAATTTTGTACAGTAAAGTGGCAAAAAGTAGTCTGGTATGGTATGAATATGATCCATGTGGAATGTGGTGGGGAGTGAAATTAAAAAAGAATAATGTAATAAATAAGTTCACAAAGAAATGGACTAAACAAAGATGTGATGTAAAAACCAGTGAATAAGTGCTCATTAATTGAAGCAGAGTGTTCTCTGTTTGAAAAATGAAAAGCGAAAAAATCAGTTCGTAAATTAGTAAATTTATAAAAGTTGGTGAAATTGTAGAGCAAATGCAAGAAGGAAAAGAAGCCTCTGACCAGAAGTGCACTTGTACAAGTTTGTCAATATATATAACGACAGAGAAATAAAATTTCAATGAGAGGACTTTTTGATAGAGGGTTACCTAATACGTCACTATTAGAAGGAACTTTGAACTAATTTACGTAAGAGTCAGCATTTGTAGCTGCTCCAAAGTCTAAGCTGTTACACATACGTACCCAACTGGTACGCAAATTCAAATACCCATAAAATGTATTCATATTTTATTAATATTCAAGACCACCGAAAGAGAGAGTGGAGTAAGTATGGTTCAATTTTCTTTGTCAAATAGAGACAATATGGCTCATTTCTATATTTCTTCTTCCCCTTCCCAAGAAGTTCTTGATTCAGACTCATTTCCAACTCCACTGTTTTAGAATTTTCACATCAAATGACAAAAATAGATAGAGAAGTCACTTAACTTCTAGATAGATATGCAAATCCATTATTCAAAAACAGTGTGAATGTATATACTATAACTTGCATTACTTTAATTTTGAATAACAATTATAGTTGTAACTTTTGTACTGTTTTCTTGTGATTCAATTAACTTACCTTGTATGGTGAGTGAGCTAATTGATTGCTTGCAAGTTTGGGCCATGCCATGGTTTCTTAAGGACGAGAAAAGGATTGATAAAGACTTCACCGTCTCATAAGCAAGAAAAACTATTACCACATGGCTACCAAAAAGGGTTATTTCCTCAACTACAAATTATTCCCAATTCTGTTTAAAAATTTGTTCGTCAATTAAAAGAGAGACAGTGACAGTTGGAACAAATTTGAGGTATTAAATATTTACTCCATTTTCCCTTTTCAACAAAAATACCATTACATCTTAAATTAGCACTAATGTATTACAAAGTTAATATTATGGTCGAAATTTTGTAGCGGTTGAAATCGTTTTGTAAAACTTTGACCATATTTTTTGGTAATTCATTTTTTATATAGATATCTTAATATCGAAGTTATATTTATATAAACCAGTTAATATATTACTATTATCATGATTGTATGGTGTTACATTATTTTTATCTTGACGTGATGTTTAATTTTTTCTATTCTAACTTTGGAATAAAGAGGTATTTTTATTTAAGGTGAAAATATATACGAATTAGATGGGATATAAGATTATTTTATTTTAATAATAATTTTAAATTAAATTTCAAAATATATAGTTATTTTAAATACTAAAAGAATCAATATTTTTGTTGGAAATCCCACACCGACTAGAGATTAGAATCTTTCATAATATATAAGTGGGGTGCAAATCTCACATCATTGAGCCGGTTTTATGAGGTTGAGTTAGACTTAAAGTTCACTTCTTAACATGGTATCAGAGCCTATCCTAACGAGTATTTGTTGGGTTTATCAGGTCACCCGCCATCGGACCGTTATCGGACCACCCATAACACATATCTCCACGCACGAGTTGGTAGTATTTAGTATGAACGACATTAAATTAAATTTACCTCGGATTAAATAAAATCCTAAATTCTAGCATATCCACACGCAACATCCAATGACATAACTAAAATGTGATGGTAGTTTTTTTAAAAATGGCACTTGGGGTTTTATACGGAATACGACATCCTAATAGTTCGTGGTAGCATTTCCACGTCTCTTACCCAAATTTTAAAATAAATTATGGTGTGAAGAAAATGATTATGTGAAGTATAAATAAAGGAAATAACAGAATGTGGAAGCCGCTAATGTTTCTTTTTTTCCCCTTTGTTTTGGTGCTTGAAATTCTTTAGTTCTTTTGACAACCAAAAGAAATTCCACAAACATATTTAACTTAATGCCAACCTCCCACCAACCTCCAACAAACTTTCTTTTCTGACTCCGCTCACTTATGAGGAACTGCTTCAAACTAATTTGGTGAACAAATCCTTAATCAAGATGCACATTTTACAAAACTAGTATATGTGGACAACTGTTGTCTACTTTTGAAAACAGGTTAAGGTTTTCAATAAACAATAACAACACACAATTTAAGAATTAATTAAGATTTTTCCTTCCCAATGATTAAAACACACAATATTTATTAACTTATTACATAGTCCCAACTTTAACATGTCATTCCTATAGATACAAGACACTTAATCTCAATTTAATTCTAATTTAATCTTTTTTTACCTATTTGTTTTATCAACTAAATGTTATTTATTTATCCTAACAAAATAATCAACATTTAAAAAGTCACTTTTTTTTGACAAAAACAATGATAATTATTACGAGTAAGACCAGTTGCATCTTGTCGTGACCCCTCCACCGATGCAACCCCGTCACTCTCCTACCGCTTCTTTCACTGTTGAAAGTTGACCTTTGTGCATTCCAGGTTCAGGTTAGTGTTTTTAATTTTTATTATATTTAATTAGTAATTATATATTCTTAAATTATGTAGCATTTATTTTTGTTGAATTTGTTAGTATTGATCCGACAAATATTGTTATATTTGTAGAAGTTTGTATTTTATGTGTTATGTTGTTAAATTTTTGTTAGACTTATTTATTAAGATTTTTTTTTAAAAATTAATATATTAACTTGTGTAATAATTTTTTCGTCATAGTAAATTTTATATTAAAAAGTGGTAGAGGTTGTACAAACAGTAGTTATATGAAATCTTTAATTGTCTAATTGTCTGGTTGGTTGAACAGTATGAGAAAAATAATAACTTTCTATTAATTTATTAGTATATAATTTATAATCTATACTTAATTTTGGTTTATTGCATTTTGTGTTGATCTTCAAGTACATATTTGATTGTGGAGATTCTATGTCACCTGAAAACTAATATAAAATGCAAAAAGTTTATGATATATAAGGGATGATGATTAAAGTTTATATAGTATTGAATTATAATAAAAATGAATATTTTTCAATATATAAGATAGGATCAGACCTTTGATTAAAAAAGTGAGATTTACATGCATAGTAGAAAACACAATTCTAATAATGTACGCATATAACGTAGATATAGATTGGTATGGATTAATTCACCACGTATAAGTGATGCTTATGAGAGAGAGAGGTGGAAGAATTTATACATTTTGCACAACGTAATGCCAATAGTAGTCACAATGGAGGAAGGATGAGGTATCCTTGTGTGAATTGTTTGAATGGGAGGACATTGCATGATTTGGAAATTAGAGAACATCTTTTGTGCGATAGATTTTTTTAGAAATTATACATGGATGTGGCATAGTGAGTTGTTATACTTACCAAGTGTGTGACAAACTTTGTTGATTTGACAGTGGATGACATACTAGGGAACATGATCCATGATGTTGGAGTAGAGTCATTTGTTGAAGCACTTGTGTATTACAATATGTCCATTGATGCAAAAAAATTATTATATCACGATCCAACTAACTCCACACGATTATCAGTAGTGTTAAGGTTGATGAATTTGAAGGCAGTGAATGGATGGATCAATAAAAGTTTCATATGATCGCTTTAGTTGTTGAAGAAAATGCTTCCAAAAGGGAATACATTACCTAATCAAAATTATGAGGCAAAGAATATACCTTTTTTGACGAGTATGAAATATAAAAATATACATTCATGTCCTAATGATTTATTTTATATAGAAAAGAGTTTCAAGACTTAAGAAGATGTCTCAAGTGTGGATTATCACATTATAGGGTTAAAAATGGTCAACGAGAGAATAATGATGAGGTCAGAAAGGACGGTCCTCCAATGAAGGTGTTTTTGGTATCTTGCAATAATTCCAAGGGTTAAGCATATGTTTGTGAATCCAAATGACGTTAAGAACCTTAGATGACACGAAGATGATAGGAAATGCGATAGACTGCTTCTTCATCAAGATGATTCTTTGCAATGGAAGAACATTGATAAAGAATTTTCTAAATTTAGAAATGAATCAAGGAATTTAAGACTTGGATTGGCTATTGATGGAATGAATACTTTTGGAAATTTAAGTAGCAATCATATTTCATGTCATGTTTTCCTAGTGATTTATAACTTACCTCTAGGTTTGTGTATGAAGTGTAAATACATGATGCCATCTACGATGATCTCTAGTCCAAAACAACCAGGAAATGACATAAATGTTTATCTTAGTCCATTGATTGAAGATTTGAAATTATTGTGGGATCATGGGATTGAAGTGTTTGATGGGTTTGTCAATGAATCTTTCTAGATGCATGCAATGTTATTTTGTACTATTGATGACTTTTATGAATATGAAAACTTGTTAGATTATAATGTGAAGGGTCATAGAACATGTCTAGTTTGTGAAGAAAACACATCATGTGAACAACTCAAACATGGAAGGAAAATTATGTACCTTTGGCATCAAAGATTTCTAAATCAATGTCACATGTATCGTGGATTGAGACAAACTTTTAATGGACACCAAGAACATGAGAGAAGTCTCGTTCCATTAACTAGTGTTCAAATTTATGAAACGGTAAAAAAAAAATATGGTTTTGTTCCTGTCGGTTGACCAGACTGTTCTTCGTGCGTAGCTTCAAGCTGCATATCAAGGACTCCTTCGTCTTCGTTCCAAATCTCCACCCTTCGCCGCCGTGAATACCTGAAACTGAGAGAACAAAGGGCGCCATCGCGGCCGTTTGCACTCTGACGCTCAAGTCAGTACTGGCAGAAAACACCGTGCACCTCCGTATCAGAACATCGCATACACCGTGTTCAGAAGGTGCGTAACTGAATTCTAATTGTATTCTCTCTTGTTCTCAAGTCACTCGTGCGTACAGTGTGTAAGCGTAAAATGACTCCAAACGTGTAAAACGTCCAAATGACTAAATGTACCTTAACATGCTGACAACGAGAGCTTTTATACCTTTTCAGTGCTTATGTCGCGTGTCTCCTTCTGATTTAAGCGTAACTCTGCGCGGGTGGCCTTACGACGCTGTAACCCAACTTAGGGAAATCCCAGCGTGTAAGTCTCCCTTCTCGAAGTGCATCTGGTGCGGGGGGTGACTACATGGGTGCCAACTCATGCGTCCCAGCTTCTAGTCACTCGCCCTGGGAGTATTTCTGCCTTCCTCACGTACCATGCATGTAGAGTACCCCCTGGGACGTGGCCCTCTCATGGGTCGTATCTGTCCCAGCGGTTATCTAATCGGTGGCGCGTACTGTCGCGTCCCCACGCCTCACTCACAGATATTCCGTGAGTTGGGTCTCTCCCTGCTGGTACTGGGGGTGTGGCTTGGAAACCACCTCTCTCTTTGATTATTACTCTTTCGGGGCACTGAGGCCCGAGGCCTCCACGCCCTACCGTGTCGTCTCCTACTTGTGCCGCCCCCTCCACGGTCACTCCCACTCGTGGGTATCGGGGGGTGGCACCACCCAGCGGTAAGCACTTCTTGGTCCGAACCCAGTCAACGGCCGAGGCCTGGTCGACCTCCCTTATCACCTCATTGCGCCCCTGATGGGTTCTAACAAGTGTTGACTTTGGTCAACGCCCGAGGACGGGTCGGTACATGTTTTTAGAAAAATGAAGAAGTCAACTATGACTATGACTGGAATATGAAAAAGTAGGTCAATTTTTGTTATCTTCCATATTGGTGTAAGTTAGATGTGAGACACTGTATAAATGTAATGCACGTAGAAAAAAATGTGTGTGATAGCTTAATTGGAACATTTCTCAACATTGAAGGCAAGATGAAAGATGGTGTGAATGCTCATTTGGATTTGATTGAGAAGATTATACGACAGAAATTGGACGTGAGAAGTTGGTAAACATACATATTTACCTGCATCATGTTACACTCTGTCCAAAAAGGAGAGAACGAGTTTTTGTGAATGTCTTAAAGGTATTAAGGTATCACACGAGTACTCTTCAAATGCTAAGAGTATTGTAGTTATGCATGGCTTGAAACTAATTTGATTAAATTTTCACGATAGTCATGTTTTAATGCAATTAGTGCTTGTGGCTTTTCGTGGAATCTTGCCAAAAACATGTTAGGCATACTATAACTCGATTGTGTTCATATTTCAATTCCATGTGCAGTAAAGTTATTGACCCTCAAAAGTTTGATGAACTTGAAAAATAAATCTTGTGTTAAGTAGAGATGTTTTATACTTCATTATTTTTTGATATCATGATGCATTTGGTTGTTCATTTTGTAAGAGAAATTAAATTTTTTTGAACCAGTTTATCTATACAATGGATGTACCAGTTGAGCGATACATGAAGATTTTGAAGGGATATGTGAAGAATCAATATCGTTTGAAAGCTTCTATTACTGGAAGATACATTTTAGAGGAAACTATCTAGTTTTGTTCCAAGTACATGTTAAAAGTAAATTCTATAAGAGTTTTTAACGAATGTAACACTTTTGTAGATTAATAAGTAAGTTTTCAAAATATGGTAAGCAAATATAGAGAAGATGTTCTACCAGCACATTTGTATAGCATAGAGGAGGTCTTACTATATTTAGTTAAACACAAAGACATTGTCAAAAACATTGTCAAAGACATTGCCAAAGAGAACATGAATGTTGATGGACCATGACAAATAAGAAATCATCATTAATTCATGAACATATGAAATATTAACATGGTGCAAATGAATTAAAGTTTGATGTTTTAAGATATTTTGGCTATGAAACAAATGGTTATTTGTTTTTGACAAAATATTGTAATGAAAACAGTACACTGTGAAATATTCAACTCACTCTAGAAATAGATTTCATGCATTTTCCTACTTCAATGAGAGACAATTATAAATAAATACAACCTTTTTCTTAAAAAAAAAATCTTGCATAATCGTTTTTTTATGAATTTTTTTTAATACAAAACTTAATTTTAAAATTATTCTAAAAAATTATATTCTTGGAATTTTGTTTTAAAAGTTATATGCCAAATGTAAAAATTTAATATTCTTATTGGAAGACTTTAAGAAAAATCTAATTTTAGACCCCTCAATATAATTATGGCTTAGTGT
>Ga0123341_1004238_pt1 | contig 12545 bp, 10 predicted proteins | sample Turbeapinknodule_FD_89959 | JGI IMG/M metagenome (GOLD analysis project Ga0123341, IMG submission 89959) | Root nodule microbial communities of legume samples collected from Mexico - Turtle bean Mexico pink nodule | ecosystem: Host-associated > Plants > Roots > Nodule | place: Mexico: Nepantla... | reverse complement strand
GCTTGAGACCCAAAAATTTGAGGTATATGCATTGGACTTTTGTCAGTTATCATGGAAGAAGGTTGAGGATTTGGGGGATCAAATGTTATTTTTGGGGAAATGTTGCTCAACATCCTTCTCTGCGAAGGAACTTGGAGTTGGAATTCAAAACAGCATTTACTTCTGCAATGATCCAACTATTCCTTGGTGGAATGAATGGGATTCTGATCATTTAAAAGGTATATTGAGCCGTTTAGGTTTCAACAGGACCGATGTAAACAACTGGGGCATTTTCATTCTTGGCAATGAGGACAGTGAGCCGTTTTGCTTCCATGGTGATATAGACAGATGGGCATACACCTGGTTCACTGTTCCTTCCTGGTGGTGCTATAGAAATATGCCTCCAATACGAAGCAATTAATATCGATCCTGAATATTGCAAACAAACAAACATGTGTTGTGAACTAATTGCCTGTTTTGCATGTGTATATATTATTTTATGTTTTATAATGGAAAATGTTTGGTTGACACTGCATTTTAGAAACATACCTTTGACACTGACAATGGATGGTGAGGTGGCGAAGGATATTTATGTCATTACATTTATTTTTAATTTTGAAAATCTGTGAAAGAGTATTGAGGGAAGGAAGAAGTGGGAGAAGGTAGGGTAAATCAGAGAAGAGAAGGAGCATCCACGAATAAACAAGTGACGAAAGAGGAGAAATGCATAGAAGACAGTTGAAGGAGGAGAAATAACTCTGAAAACGTCCCATTATGCTCATCGGACAAGGTAAGGTTTAGGGTTTTTGATGGTAAAGATTAGTTATTGATGTAGGGTTGGGGTTTGTGTTTTCTCTACTTTCTCTGTTATGCGTTCGTAGCATCTCCGGTTATCCTCTAACGACATCTTAGGGTTCTTTCATGTTTCCCTCAGTTCTCTCTTCTTTAACTACAATACATCTCAGATGATTTATTTATTTATTTATTTATATATTTGTGAAAATAGTTTTCTCACATTTCAGTACAGTGATTTTTTCCGTTTTGAAGCATTCTATGCCAATCTAGAAGAATTACCTGGACATCTCCTAAAATTTGTTGCTTCACAGTATGCCTACCTTACAACTTTACTATGTTGTGAAGGAGTTTAGATCATCTTGTCCATGATTCCATGTTATCTATATTGCCTCACTTTTTTTTATTAATTATCACCCTCTCTGTTCTGCTTCAAGTGAGAAATTTTACTTTGAAGAATCTTGAGTCAATGGTTTGGAGACATTTGAACTGTGGGACCTTGCTATCAACACTCCTCCACTAGTTCTTTTTTGTTTGATAAGTAAAATATAGTATATGACATATAAGTTTCTAAAAGTCATCTAGCTCAAACTTTTAGATTTGAGACCATACCCATACGATTAGTTACATGGCTTTGGGTCCATATACAAAATGGCAAGGAGATTGAGGAGGATGTAAACCGTGAGATTCAAGCATGGTAGATAAAAAAAATTTAGGAGTGTTTTAGGGAATGGGGCAGTTTATGATTAAAGAGTACCACTAGCTTCACCTAACATCTTACTTCACAACTACGAAACCTGGACACTTGGGATCCATTAAATTGACGAGGTTACACTTTAGGAGAGAAAATGTATTTGTAATTATTTGATTACAGATTCAACAATTAATATTTTAATAACTTTGTTATGCATGTTCTTGTATGTTATTATTATCATGATTTAAACAGTTCAATTCTTTAATTAATGGTTATAAAGGCACTTTTTTGTTTAACTACCTACCCCTTCGTCAATCCCTGCATTTTCAGTTTTAATTACCTACTCCTTCGTCGACCCCTGCGCTGCCTTACAACAAAAGGGTGTAGGGTTTTTGTGAAACAATGGACAAAGAAAAGCAACTAAGTGTGCCGGTTCTGCCATGGATGCGCCACCCCGTCGACATCACTCGCTATGAACAACTCTCCCTCCGCAGGGTTCCTCTCCTGGACCGGCGGTACTTTCCTCTAATAATCCATTAATCACGCTATTTATCATTTTTTAAAATTAATTCCTCTCACAATTTTCAATTTCACCAGGTTAAAGTTGGCACTAGAGAACATGGAAATCTCGAACCTGTTCCCAGTTCAAGTTGCGCTTTGGCAAGAGATCATTGGACCAGGTTTCTTTGAGGAGACCTTTGTATAAACTCGCCCACAGGAAGTGGCAAAACCTTGGCCTATGCACTTCCCATCGTGCAAAAGTTGTTACCTGCTTCCACTGTCAAGTACCTTCGTGCTTTGGTTGTGGTTCCCACCCGTGACCTTGCCTTGCAGGTTAAACAGGTTTTTGATGCTATTGCATTGCCAGTAGGCCTGCGTGTGGGCTTGGCTGTTGGTCAATCTTCGGTTGCTGATGAGATTTCTAATCTCGTTTACTTACCGGGGGAAGATGAGGATTCAGATCTTGGGTTTTTCTCTTCATTCTGGTTTCAAAGTAAGGTGGACATATTGGTGGCAACCCCCGGAAGGCTTGTGGACCATGTCCACTTGTCTAGGGGTTTCACATTGAAGCATCTCCATTTTCTTGTGAGTAGTGAAATTAGTTTGTTGACACTATTTGATGGAAATGATCATTATATCATATGTTTAGCATATAGAAGTATGTGGTAACATTCTTGTCTCTCAAGAATACTACTTAGCGTGATTTTTAATTTATAGGAAAAATAAATATCTTTTTTTGTTTGGAAATTCAACTCATTGGTGTACCAATTTTTTGCCCTTTAACTTTGGTGGTTTTCTTCTTTTGTTTGTCTATTGACAAGTTAAATGGTGTCAGGTAGTTGATGAAGCAGATCGGTTGCTCCGGGAGGACTATCAGTCCTGGTTACCCACTGTACTTAGATCCACCCAATCTAGCAACAATGATGATGGTGGTGTCCCCTTTTCTCCCTGGAACAGAAGAACATGGTGGGTTTAAAATTTGTTTGAATCTCCCTTGAAATGTTCGTATCAATAAAAAATGGAAAACATGTGTGTTGCCCAGTGGATATAGCAAGTTGGTTAAGTGGACAACTGTTGCTCTCTAAATTAGAAGAAATTTTAAGAATATATAAAATAAGCATGATTTTATTCCTCTACTAGATGTAGCTGTGTTTTTTTTTTGGTTTCTTATCCATAATAATGCAGTAACATTCAAGTGTTAGTTGTTTCTCTTAAATGATAGAACTAAACATAGCATTAAACCTTTGTTTTAATTTTTTGTAATGATGAAATTTAAAATTTGATACATGAATATAAATAAGAAAATGATGTTAGTTAGTCCGTCAGCTACTGTTAGTTCATAGATGTTTTGCCTATGAATAAGATAAGTTGTTCTATTCCAGACAGCTGAATGTAGACAGATGGAAATGATAGTCAAATGCAGTGCAGAGTTTTTGACCTCTGTTTATCTCTCCTCTTCTTTCTATCTCTCTATTTTGTCCTATTCCCCTCTCCTTGCCCAGTTTCTTTCACCTTTTCCACCTAGATTCTATATCAAAATATTTAGAAAATAATTTAATAATAATATATGTCCAGTTTTATAGTTATAAAGTTTTATATGTTGTTGCATTAATAGTCTTACTAGTTACCCGTTTTCAATTTTTAAAAAATTTATTAGACTAACATTGTAATTGGCATATTAAAACTTAAAATGGATCTTTAATTGTTGTTTATATAGTTCCTATTATTATCTTTGTTATCTTTTCATTTAATAGACAAATGAATGCTCACCATACTTTTGCTTGACTGATTTTTTTCTGTAGTGGTAGAGTTGAGAGCGGGTCGAGGCCTCACTCTAGGCTGGCAAAGGTTGTTTTATCTGCGACATTAACTTGAGACCCAGGCAGGCTTGTTCAACTTAATTTGCGTCATCCTTTATTCCTCAGCCCTGGCAAAATGCGGTATAGGCTCCCAGAAAATTTGGAATCATACAAACTGGTATGACATTGCATAGGAGTTTGTTTCTTTAAATTTCTAAAGGGTGTGATGGGGATCATATTTAGCCTTCGTCACCATAAATTTGGCATCTCTTATAGCTAGCTAGTTACTAGATTTATTTTTTCACAAATTTAAAATTTTATAGGTTATAATGAAAAAGTTACCTTTGTGCTTTTAAATTTTTATGTATTGTAGATCTGTGAAAGAAAGGTCAAACCCCTGTACTTGGTTGCCCTTTTGAAATCCCTGGGAGAAGAAAAATGCATAGTTTTTACAAGATCTGTGGACTCAACACATCGTCTATGCAAATTGCTGAATTGTTTTGGAAATCTGCAAATTGACATCAAGGAGTATTCTGGTCATCAACATCAACGAGTAAGAAGGTAAGTTTTGATTAACTCGCTCTAAACAATTAGCTAAAGTTTTAAACTTTTGAGCTGAATGCTCTCCTTGTATACTGGACATGATGCGAAACCTGTTCTGAAAGACATTTTCATCTATGGAAAGTCAGTGTGTTTATAGTTTCTACTTTAGGTTAGCTTATGATGTTTGAAACAACTTATATTAAAAGGCTTACTAAAGCTTACTGTTGAAATAATAGCTAGATATCCCAAATTTATTGAAAACTATACATGCCTGTGTTTTGACAAAAATATGCTACTTCTCTGCAGCAAGACACTGAATGAGTTTCGAAAAGGGCAGTTTCAAGTGCTTGTATCTTCTGATGCAATGACTAGGGGAATGGATGTAGAAGGGGTAAGAAATGTTATTAATTATGACATGCCCAAATACATAAAGACTTATGTTCATCGAGCTGGCAGGACTGCAAGAGCAGGTCAGACTGGGCGTTGCTTCACTTTGATGTCAAACGATGAGGTATGAAGTTCTCTTGTCTCATTCATGGTTCTGGCTTGTGCTAGATCGAGTTTTATGGCATTTGAGCCATGGAAGAGGCTAAATTATGACTTCGTATTGACTACTAACTAGATTCAACAATTACGTTCTTTCTCCATTAACTTTTTTTACTCACTAAGCAACTAAGTTGATCTCTAGTATAGATTAGGTGTGTGTGTGTATATATATATTAATTTGTTTTGGCTTGAATTATCAAAAAGATACAAGCACCTGCTGCTTTGGCTTTGAATAAATAATTATCATTCTGTAGTTGAGTTTATGTTCATAATCTTTCATCCCTGTGACTCACTAATGTAATTTGTCATTACTAGAGTATGAATATTGTTTGTTATTCTTGTCAACAATTGTCCCATTCCAGGTTGGACGATTTAAGAAGTTGATGAAAAAGGTTGAGGCTAGTGCTTCTCTTGAGTATACTGTTCCATCCCGTTTGATTGAAGAACTTTATAGTACCTACCAATCAGGTAAATATTTTAAATTCTATTTTCGGTGTGTAATGAACAAACACCTTTCTCAACCATTGCCGTGGGTGGATAGACTGGACATCTGTTCAGTAGGCCATTGACATTGCTTGTACTTCATGTGCTATAACGAATATGGATATATGGGATAAAGGGACAAAAAGGCAGAGAGTATTGGTGGAAAACTTCTCTTTTTAATTGAGTCACTATTGCAATCGAAAAGAAAGATGTATAGCCTAGAATTATTACAGCTCTTCAAAACGATAAGATAGTATCTAGGAGAAAAAAATTACACAGTCTAATACAGTTTACTAAAAACATAGCAAAAGAAAGTCCTAGACTATTTTGGAAGCTTGGATTTGATCTTGGGCCATTGATCATGTGTGAGCTGAATTTGTAACTTGTTTTTTTTTTTTATATCCCTTACAAGCTAGAGATAGGAAGATTTCAACCAACTCTAGCTTGGATTAATTTGAAATACTTTTGAAATACTCAAGAAAGATCATTTTCCCCAATGGTTAAGTTGATACTTTCCATCTGATTTTGGGTTCAAATCCTACTTGAAGAAAAATAATAATATTATTATATTTTTAAGGATCCAAACATGTTGTGCATGTAATCAAGGAAGTCTTTTTAAACTGTGGGCAATTCAATAATTGGGCTTCCAAAATATTAGTCACCTTGTGCTGTAAAGTCTCTTGAGCTTTTTTAAGCCTTCCTTTTTAAGTCTCATCATGCCCTTTGGTTTGGATGTCCTCATCACCAAGCCAAGGGCTCTCAAAGCCGATTTGTAAGTAATGAAGTTGGTCTTATTGAGGTGTGACAACGACCATTCGTGGAATGAGACTCATGCATAAGAAGTAGTCGGAGTGGTTATAGGTATTCGATGGCGGTTTATTCCTTATCCTTTCTAGCCAGTGACATTCCTTCTACAATAAGCGATCCAGTTCTAGTCTAATCATTTCCAACTCAATTCCTTGTGACATTGAGGTTGAGGAGCGAAAGGGATAGGCTTTGCTTTTGAAAAATAATCGAATGGTAAGTATTTCTCATTTGAAAGTTTCCCACGGTGATCTAATATCTTTTTTAAGAAAATGACGCGAACCAGTCTTTCATGTGAATTGCGAACAACACACAAGGGGCAGCTTGAAAAGTGAAGGTAGTTCTTGGCACCCTTAGTTCTTGGGACCCCTTCTATATTCAAAATGAAGAACTTGTTTTAAACAAAAGAAAGAAAAAAATATTTAGAGAACATTCGGTCAGGGCCAACTAGCACAAACAGAAAGAGACAAAGCCTTCACTCTACTCTGGCAGCCCTTTTCCCAGCGTAGACAGAGGGAGTTTTTTGTGTCTGTATCTAGAGCTCTCATTGTGAATTTTATATTTTTATTTTGTCAGGGGTTGGATAACTAAGTTATGTGTATTTTTACTCTATTATTTGATGGGGTTTTAGCTATATGACTATTCCTAGGTTGTGAATAACCTGGTTGATTCCTAAGTTAATGTGTGTTTCATATTATTATCAATCTTTAAAAAGAGAATTGCATTATTTTTTCGAAAATCCTTTGGGTTCTTGATTTGTTGATTCAACGTTAGTAGAGAATGAGGAGGATAGTGTTACTGTGTTGATTGCAACATGTACTTTTCTCTCTGCAACTTAGCTTAATGATGCAAGTGTATAAGCAAAGAGAGAAACAAAGATAGAAAAGTTTATAAGAAAAACTGTATATTGAATATACAAAATACAAAATAAAACATAATACGAAAATACAACAGAAAACAGAAAGTACAAAAATCCTGTACAATAGGCAAAAATCCAGTTAAAAGTGTTTGGTCCTTGAGTGTATAACTGGGTTAACACTTAAAAGAACCACTCCCAAATTATCAGAATAAATTTTAGGCAAGGAAGGGTGAATGTGTAGCTCATTGAATAAAGATATAAGCTATATAATATCTGCTAAAACCGCAACAATGCTTGTATACTGCTTCGTGACACAACTTTTTGTTTATGAGAACTCCATGATACAATGTTTGAACAAAGAAAAACAGCATACTCTGTCGTTGATTTTCTATCATCCAGAACTGTGCCCCAATTAACATCAGCCAAACCAAGGATGGATGAATGAGAATTTCGTTTGATAAGAAGCCAATGATTGGTGGTACCAACAAGGTAGCAAAGAATTCTTTTGATTGCTTTCCAATGATGATCTTGTGGATTATGCATGAACTGGCACGCTTTGTTCACAACATAAGATAAATCAGGCCAAGTGATGAAAATATATTGTACAGTTCCAACCACAGATCGATATAGAGTAGTATCCGAAACAGCAGTGGAGCCATCCTGTTGAAGACGAAGAGAAGACAACATAGGAGTTTTTTGAGCTTTTGCAGTGGTCATATCAATATGCCGCAAAAGATCATTTATATATTTAGTCTGAGAGAGGTGAAGACTTCCATCAACAACCTTTCAAACTTCAATGCCAAGAAAATATTGCAGTGGATTGAGATCCTTAAGAGCAAATATGGAACTTAAATTAGAAATAAGAGATTTAATGGCATGAGATAACACATCCCGAATAGTAATAGGTTTGACAATAGGGCTAAAAGTTTTATTATAGTCTAAACTGGAGATTGTGTGAATCCTTTGGCCACTAACTGCACTTTATGCCTTTAAAAAGTTCCATCCGCTTTGAACTTGTTTTTTGAAAATCCATTTGCAACCCATAGCTTTAGCACTAGAGGGCAAAGAAGTGAGACTCCATGTTTTATTTTTAAGAAGAGCTTGATATTCATCTTGCATAGCTTGTAACCAAGTTAAGGAGGATAAGGCAGCTTTAAGAGAGATCGATTCATGATCATAAGAGACAGTAGCAGTATAAGTCTTGGGTTTAAACACTCCAGCTTTGGATCTAGTTATCATAGGATGAGCATTGTCGATTATAGGAGGATCAGTGGAAACCTCATTAATATCAAAAGAAGGAAAAACCGTTTTCGAGGATATAAATGGTGTAGTGTGTGAAACATGTGCTAGAATAGGTAAAGCGTTATGAGAGGGAGCAGGTAAGAGCATAAGAATAGAAGGAGTATTAGAAAAAAGATCCATAGAATCAAAAGAGACATGGAAGTTATACTTAGAAAGAGAGTAAGGAAATATTTTTCTTTAAAAAACAACATGGCGAGATACATATAGTTTCCCAGTATTAGACAAACAAATATATCTTTTATTCTGTAGACTATACCCAAGAAAAACGCAACATGTAGAGCGAAAATTGAACTTATTCTTATTATATGGATGTAATAGAGGATAACATGCACAACCAAAATGTTTTAAGTGAGCATAATCAGGTTTAATGCCAAATAAAGTTTCATATGAATTATTGTTGTAAAAAACAGAGGTAGAAAGAATATGAATAATATGAACAACAGCATGAAATGCTTCAACACTGAATTTTAAAGGTAAAGAAGCAACAACAAGAATGGTTAAACCAATATCAATCACATGTCTATGTTTACGTTCTATTGCACCATTTTGTTCATGTGTGTAAGCACATGTTAGTCTATGATGAATACCATGCTCATGCAAGAAAGTTTTAAAACATAAAAATTCTTCAGCATTGTCAGTTTGTATAGCTTGTAAACGCTTACCAATTTGATTTTCTACTAAAGATTTAAACTGTTTAAAAGTAGATAAAGCCTGAGATTTACTATGTAAGATATACAACCACGTATACTTAGAAAAAGCATCAAGAAAAGAGATATAATAACGTGCTCCAGTGGAAGAAAGAATGGGTGCAGGACCCCAAATATCAATATAGATTAATTGTAAAGGAGAATTATAAGCAGTGGTTCAATCTTTAAAAGGTAATTGAGTAGCTTTGCCAAACACACATGCATCACAAAACTGTTTGCAACCATTAAATTGAATATCACTGTTTTGTAATACTGTTTTGACTGTATTGTAATTATAGTGGCCTAGTCTAACATGCCAAAGCTGTATAGCAGAATTTCCAGGTTTAAGCACAGTACTGTTTGCATTAGCAGAAACAGAAAAAATAGGCTCAGGAAAAACATAGATGCCATCTTTAACAGTTTCGTGAAGCAGAGTCTGTTTGGTTACCTAATGTTTCACATAGCAATCGTTAGGAAAGAATTCAAAGTAGACATTATTATCTTTGGCAAACTGAGATACACTAAGTAAATTCTTTGTGATGTGAGGAACATGAAGAAGATTTCTTAAGATAAATTCCGTATCAGTGTGCGATGGAGTGTATTTAGCAATACCAATATGTGTAATGCGCATACTTGTACCATTACGTATTCGAACTTGATCAGTGCCGTGATAGGTTGATTTGTTGATAAGACTTCCGAATCATTTGAGATATGATGGGATGCCCCACTATCAGGATACCACAGCGGATCAATTATGGTGGATGGTGCTCCAAGAATTGAGGATTGTTCATCTGGGTGAGAGGGAAATTGAGACATGTTAGCACTAAAGGAATTTTGTTCAGACTGACCATTCTTGTGCCAACAACGAAGCGTTGTATGGCCAAGTTTGCCACAAATCTGGCATGGATGTTTGACGGTGTGCCAAGGCATATTCGAGGTTGGAGCACTGTTGTTGGGAATACAAGCATTGGTAAAATGATTTGAACGGGATCCATGATTTCTTGAAGGCACACGACCACCACGAGAAGAATTGGGATTAAACCTAGAACGAGCATTTGCAAGATTTGTAACAGTTACATTTCTAGAAACAGTATTGGCATGGAGAAAAGAAGACTGAGTTTTGTGCTTTTCAAAATGCTCTTCTCGAGCAAGCAGCAAAACTTCAAGATAATCAACACTATATGGATATGTTCGTGAGATAATTGATGTAATGAAACCATCATACTCATCGGAGAGGTCATCAAGAATCATTTCGATGTGTTCCTCAGTGGAGATTGCTACACCAATCGCTGCCAAGGTATCTACAGTTTTCTTTATATCCAGAAGATAAGTGGATACAAACTTATTATTTTTTGTGGTTTTAAGAAGAAGCTTCAATTTCTAGATTGTTGCCTTGGTATGAGACGTGTATGAAGTGCATAGGCGTTTCCAATGTCAATTGATTTCTCGAGGCCAACCATCTTTGTGAGAATGGTGGACGCCATTGACGCAAGAAGCCAGGGAACAATGAGGTGGTTTTGGTGTATATAGTGAAGATAAACATCATTAGGTTTTGGAGATTGACCAGCAGTGGACGGTAGGTACCGATCAGGGGACCCTACCTGTAGTTAGAACCTGCCGTTTTCAAAGAAGAAAATTGTCATTATCCAACTTTAGAGTGATTGGGATAGTGAACTGATGTGGGAGAAGAGATCCCATGGGAAAAGAGGAAGATGAAGGACTGGTGGTGGAAGATGTAGAAGAAGTAGCGGAAATCATGGCTGATTTTTTTTTGCTCTTGATACCATATAAGGAGAAGAAGAGAGATGAAACAAAGATAGTAAATTTTATAAGCAAAAACTGTATATTGAAATATACCACCAAAAGGTTTATATAGAATACAAAATACATAATAAAACAGAATACGAAAATATAATAGAAAACAGAATACAGAGTACAAAAACCCCTGTACATAGGCAAACACTAGATGGATTATTTTTCATGCTTAACAAGTGGTGTGTAGGTTTCCATGAATCCTATGCCAAAGTCACCTAGGAAATTATAGTTCCTCTTCTATATGCAATTTGTGGCGCATTAGAGTGAATGCACCATGGAATTTACTATTATGTATTATGGTTGGACTTTGCATTGGCTTGGCCTGGATTTTTTAATTTCCCTCCTTTTCTGTGTTCTATACAATTTTCTGCATTTTACATGTTTATCATTGTAATTTTGAACCTTAAAAAGTAATATTTAGGTCTTTTTAGTCGAAAAATAAATCAGATTTAACAAATAAATGAGATTTAACATGATATTTAGGAAATGTGCCCTTATTTTCTAGGACAAAGAGAGTTTTTAGTTTTATTGAGGTGATTGGCCCCGAATGGTGTTGCGTTCGTGGTTGGAGCTATGCGCCTATCAGCTGACTAGTCTGTTATTAATCTTTTCGGTGTATATTTGATGTCTCATTCAATCATAAACATCAAGCAGGACGCGCTCGTTACTGTTGGAAGCTATCATCACAAAAACAAAGAAATACTATGAATATTTGTCAAGTATCCCTCTATTGTTGTTGGAAACTATCAGGAGAAGATTTTGTGCCAAATACAGTAAAAAAATACATAAAAGAATAAGTAAACTGGAAAAGAAATACTGTGCAGATTGGTCTAGTCTCCCTCGTGAAATACTTGAGATGATTGCTGAAAAATTGACCTTTATTGATTGCTTATCGATCAACAAAGTTTGTATGAGTTGGAATGCTATTCTTGGAGAAGAACTTCCTAGTTGGCAAAGACATGGATTTCCTTGTCTCTTGGCGTCACGTCAGAAGAACAAAGAGACTAGGACTTGTATCAGTATATTGGAGAATCGTGTTTGGGAGCTGGAGTTAGCATAGGCTTGTGGAAAGTATTGTTGGGGATCATTTCGTGGTTGGTTGTTTATGGTAAAAGAGCTAGACAATTTCTATCTTGAAGTTAACTTGTTGAATCCGTTTTCAGGAAGCCAAATTAGTCTCCCTTTAGTATGGAACTTTTATCACAAGATGGTGTCCTCCGGGCTTCCTTCTGAGAATAACTTTGTTTGCATGCTTCTACACAGCCAATGCCGTGAGTTGGCCTTTTGGGTCACAGGAGCAAATTCATGGCGTAAACACAGTAAATTAACAGGTGAGCCATTTGAGGATGTTGTATTTTGTAATGGAAGTTTTTATCTCCTGGCAGATGGATTTAATATATGGCAAATTGATGTTCAAAGTATCTACTCCAGTATTAAAAACGGTAATGATGATTTTGGAACATTTTCCAAGATAGAAGCACGGTTTCATCTAGATAGAGTGTTTAGGTTACTAGTAGAAAGTAGAATGTTGTTTCTGACCAATAAAATTTTAAGATATCTTGTGGAGTCCTGTGGGGAGCTTTTGCTTGTTTGTAGATTTTTTAGTTCCTGCCAAGATACGGTGCTTGAGACCCAAAAATTTGAGGTATATGCATTGGACTTTTGTCAGTTATCATGGAAGAAGGTTGAGGATTTGGGGGATCAAATGTTATTTTTGGGGAAATGTTGCTCAACATCCTTCT